>ENA-OOWV01000027-OOWV01000027.1-human-gut-metagenome-genome-assembly--contig:-NODE-27-length-104169-cov-7.906333_pt1 | contig 104169 bp, 93 predicted proteins | sample MGYA00241584_ERZ501337 | MGnify/ENA primary metagenome ERZ501337 (study PRJEB25962, sample SAMEA2042744) | human gut metagenome | biome: human gut; feature: human-associated habitat; material: faeces... | reverse complement strand
TGCTATGTGCCAGTGGCACATGTTTAGCACGGACCGAAGCGGAGCGTAGACGTGGAAGTGCGTAGCGCGAAACAATCCGTAGGTATCATAGTTGGGGCTTTTGACCCCAACATCTACTTATAAACAAATCACTATATTTATCTATTAGTAATATGACAGTTATTTCTAAGCATGAGCCCTTTCCTTTTCATTGTTTTAGATTAAATCCATTATACATTTTCTAATTAAAAGTCTAAAAGTGAACTGAGTTCATTTTTTAATTTTATATATCTTAACACCATTTTACAACTTTTTACATAAAAATGCCGTACAGAACTTTGTAATGTACAATTAATTTGCCTAAAACATCACAAAGAAAAGTGACCCAGTACGACAAAATTATTATACAACGAAATAACAAATTGATAGGCTTTATAATTATTTTTTGATTTATTTTGAAACTTTTCCTGTCCCAACAGCGGATACCCTGTTTATGCTTATACTATCCATACTTACGTTGGAATCAGCGCATTCAATATGTTTTCTGTATAAACATTTCTTATCCGGAATAACAAAGCAAACACTAAATGCATTTAATTATGTTTGTTCCTATGAGAATGTTGATTATTACATATTTATGAATACAATTGTCTGGATTGCTTTAAAGCTGATAGCAGATTTATTGTAGAAACAGCTTGTATTTCTATGTGTCAATGATACTGTGGTATCTAAATCTGTCACAAGATTTGAAAATGTTTCAAAATTATTTGACCATGCTGCACATAATGGTTCCAATTACCTGAATGGACACTGTTTTGTAAGCATAATGTTTTGTGTACCTGTGTTTAATAATGGAAAAATTTCCTATCTATCAATTTCATCTGGATATCGCATGTGGCAGAAAAAAAGTCTGAACTGGACCTACGGCATCAATGATAGACTACATAATTCAAAATAATTTTACTTTATTAATTATATTCTGAACTGAGTTCACAATTATTTTGTAATGTATCCAGGCGGAATGGATAGAATTCATGATGGTTATAAATCAAATAATAACCTAATACATTCCTTTATATATTTGCATAAGAAAATACATTGCACAACTTTCTTATAATAAATTTGTCACAAATCATTATTTTAAAAATGAGTCTGTGCAATAAAAGTATTATATTTTATTTACCTTTTTATGAACTGAGTTCACTTTTTTATTTGTACCATCCTATTTTATATCTGCTCTGAAGTAGTTATTTATAATATCTGAGATTAGCAACCATTATTTAAAGTAATGATTAACTTTTATCTCTGGTTTTATATATAACATTCTCCTATACACCAGAAGTTATCAATTACCATTTTAAGTTGTAGTTTAATATCAGCTTTCATAAAGGCTATGTTGCTACTCACTAAAAAATGAGGACGGTATCGTAAGTACTCTTGCTAATCTACTATAAAGTGGTACTTCTTCGTTCTTCTTTTCTTGTTTCTTCTGTATGCTCTTTTACATATTTTTTATTGCCTCTTCTATAATAATACCAATGTTTTTATGATAATATACTATTGCCCAGAATGATTTATCCCCTTTGTAATTCTGGTTGTATATCATATATCATCAATGAATTTTCCAATAAATGTACCATAAATCTTAATTTACTGAATTTTGGCAATATTACAATATTTAAATGTATATAATCTATGCACAATGCTCACGCTATTATTTCTACATTCTTATATTTATGTGATGTACTTAATATATCTCTTACACCATCCACTTAATTTTTAACTATAATACTATATTGGTTTCTACTTATTATTGCACTATTTTTTGAACTCAGTTCAATTTCCATTATTCTCTCCAGTATAATTTTATGCTATAAACTATATTGTATTATATCGTTATAATAGCGAAAGAATTTCTCATATTTTTTACATTAAAACCACTTTACAACTTTTTCATATCAGTTATTGTGCTATGAATATTCTGCCTTATCAGGATGAAGACTTTGTCCAATACCGTGACAAAGTTTTTAAAACAACTGATTTGAAGATAGCTGATTTGACATCAAGTCTATAATTTACAAAGTGGTAAAGTGGTGTTTTATATATAATAATATATAGCAAATTATAGATGAGCAAATACAGAAAAATGCACAAAAATAATTTGTTTTTGTTTATACCTCAGATACATTTAAATAGATTATAAAAATCTGTTTTTAATGAGGATATACTTGTGCAATATTTTAAATTTGCTCATTTATAGTTGCGAATCTAAATTCGCATAAATAACTTACTTTTATATATTTTTCTTTATTTAACAATATATATCAAACTAGAATTTGAACTGAGTTCAAAAAATATAATCCAATTAACAAAATTTCATTCATATATTGAAAAAATATGAAAAAAAACATTATTAAACATTGATTTAATCCAAAAGTATTGTATAATAAATCTATAATAAATCGAAAGAAGGAAAATAATGAGCCAAATAATAAGTTTAATCAATGAAAAAGGTGGCGTTGGTAAATCATCATCAGCCATATCTATTGCACAAATATTAGCAATATCTGGATATTTTATACTATTAATAGATTTAGATCCACAGATGAATACTTCAAAAATGTTTGGAAAAACTGACGAAGGAAATGAAGAAGACTATGAACAATTGTTTTGTTCAAAGTTAAACGACAAGTCTGAAGTTAAAAACTATATATCTGCTACTGATTATGAAAATATTTCTATATTATGTGCATCCAGGGTTCTCAACACTTTAATCTACAAAATATATGATGAAAGTAAGGACTCTAATGTAGAATTATGTTTTAAGTATAATCTTGAATTATTAAAAGATGATTATGACTACATTATTATCGATAATTCTCCATTTAAATCATATTTAACTACCTGTGCTATATGTGCAAGCAATAAAATAATCACACCTATATGTGTTGATAACTTCTCTTATGATGGATTAATGTCACTTTTTGATACAATTGAAGACCTTAATGCTAAGTATGCATTATCTATTGAATTTGCAGGAATGTTTATGACAAGAGTTGCTGGTAGAACAACTTTATATAAGCAAATGTATGAAAGTTACGAAAATATGTTTGGAGATAAATTCTTACCTGTATCTATTAGAAATTGTATAGCTGTTAATGAATCAAATACTTTATTTGAGCCATTACTGACATATGACAAAAGATGCACAGCTGCTCAGGATTATATAGAACTTGTTAATTATCTTGGTCTGATGGATAATAAACATTTTAGAGAACTTGCTAAATATCTGAAAGGAGAGAAGAAGTAATGGCAAAGAAATCATTTAGTGCTGGTGCAACAAAACCAGGTATTTTGAATTCTGACGGTGGTGAAAAGCTAAAGGAAATACAGGCAAAAACTCAATATAACTTTCAATATATTCCCAAAGAAAAAATTGTTTCTAACCCAAAAAATGAAATGTATACTCAAGATGGCATAGAAGCCTTAAAAGAAAGTATTATTATAAATGGATTAAGACATAATCTATCTGTATTATATAATTCAGATAATGACACTTATCGACTTGTATCTGGAGAACGAAGATATCGCGCAATATCAAGTATGACTGATAAAGAGTATAATCAGCTTTTCCCTGCTGGTATACCATGTAAGATAGAAAAATCTGAAATAACTGAGATAGATGAGGAAATTATGCTTATATCTGCTAATCACGATGTAAGAGAATCCTCAATGGAAGTAAAAAGATGGGAAGTCAGCCGACTTAAGGAACTATACGAAGCCAAAAAAGTCAAAGGTGAAATCAAAAATATAAATGCTGAAATTGCAAAGCAGCTGAATATATCTGAACGACAGGCAAGAAAATATACAACAGCAGAAAAGCTCATACCTGAATTAAGTGAACTTCTTAATAATAATGGTATAGATCTTAATCAGGCTGACAAGTTCGGAAAGTTAGATGAAGATGCTCAGAAAAGTATTCTTACAATAATAAAAAAGAATGGTGATATTGAAAACGCTGAATTCCAATCAATTAAAAAATTATCTGAAGAGCGCGCCAAAGAAGCTGAACAATATAAAAAAGAATTAGATTCTGTATTAAAAGAGCTTAATGAAAAAAATCAAACCTTACAAGTGCTTGAAGAAAAGATTAACCAGATATCATCCACAAAACCTGAAGAGCCAAAAGATAGTGATAGTGTTGAAGAAAAACTTCGTTATATGACAGATGCTAAAAACAAGGCTGAAAAGGAAAAAGCTCGTTTAGAAACCAATATTGAAAAAATGAAGCAGTTACAAAAAGAAAAAGAACAAAGAAAAACATCTATTTCTGATAGTGAATTAAAAAGAATATCATCAATAGCCAAAACAGAACAGGCATTAACACTATTTGAAAATAATTTTGACACAATAAAAAGTAATAAATCAATAATAAAAAATGATGCAGATTTAAGAGTAAGAATAGAAATACTTAATCAGCGTCTGAATGATTTTCTTAAAAATCTTTAATACTCAATTTTCTTTATTTGCGCTTTTATAGTTTAATAAAAATAAAGAGGGGATAATATAAACATATTTTCCTCTCTTTATTTTATTTATTCATATACTATAAATGAGCAAATTTAAAATATTGCACAATTATATCCGCGTCAGAAAAACAGATTTTTCATAATCTATTAAAATGTATCTGAGGTACAAACAAAAGCAAAGTGAATAATACGCAGTTGAAGGTGCGGAATATTCAAGCAAAATATTTTTGTGCATTTTTCTGTATTTGTTCATTTATAGTTCATATTAATATTCTCAAATATCTTGTAATATACATCCATATAATATTCTATATAAGTTATTTTTTATGCTCTCAAATCATTCTAAACAAATTATGAAATATATATTCTTTCAACATGAACACAGTTATATATTTTTTGATTTACCAATACATTGGTATGAATATATAAATATATAAATATACCAATTCAACATAATATAACATAACATATATTAAACATATATTGATAAATAATATTAACCAGAAACCTTGAAAATACTGGTGTGATGGAATTTTTGTAAGTAACTAAGTTTACATACACAGGTTTTTTATTTAATTTTATATGTATTTTTTTTATTAAAAAAGGGATAATTATTTATAAAAAAGGTAATTTAATTAAGTATATTAGTTTTTTTATTTCATTCATATGTATTTTATATTATAATTTTGGTTGAAAAGTTTCTACATGTTGAAAAGTATTTATTGGAAAATATATATTGTTTTAAATTATTAAATAGTAATAAAATAAAAAAAAATAACTTAGATTATATTAAAAAATTTGATTAATAACGTAAAAATATAATTATATATAAATACTATATAATTATAACTAATAAGATTAAATATATGGAATTATTTTATGAAGTACAGATAAAAAATATAGATATTAATTAAAATAATGTAAAAGAGAGCACGAAAATAAGACTGCCTAAGCAGCCTTTTTCAAAATATCTAACTGAGATCTGACAATTGATGATACTAAACCAGGAAGATTTTTAATAGGTTTATCAAATAATATGTATTGTTTGTAAACATTTGATAAAGCAAGCATCATTAAATCATATGAATAATGTATGGCAATATTTGCAAGATCATCAAGTTCATCCTTTTTTATTGATATGAGCTTATAATATACCATATCATAGTCAACTGGAAGAAAGCTATTGTACTTTTCAGGTTGAATTTCACCAGAATTAACTTCCGGTATAACTGAATTAAAATCTATAATAAACTTTTTTAATTTATCCGTTGTTTCCTGAAGTAGAATAGTTTTCTGATTTTTTGCAATATAACGTTTATCAATTTCAAAACGTATAATATTATTATTAATAGAAGTGGTAAATATATCTGTTGATGCATTTTCAATTGATTTTTTAATAATGCAAGGTTTACAATAAGCAGGAAGAACCTGTCGAATGTCTTTAAAAGTTTTATGGTCGACACTTGCCTGCCCTTTAAGATTGGCATTATCAAGATTAATCAGTTCTCGAAGATATATTCGTAATGTTACTAATGAATCAAGTAATATTATTTTATTTAATAAATCAAAAGAAAGCACTAAAAAACCTCTTCCGTTTTTGTGAGCCGGAAGATAATAGTTTTCATAATCATTTAATATTAAATTTATAGAATATGTATCAGTTTTAGAATAAGATATGTATGTATAACTTGATAAAATCTCAAGATTATTCCATACTGTCTTTATATTGCAATTAAGCTTCTGAGCTATTTCGCGTGTATCTACATTTTTTATTATCCCAAATCGATCTGGATGAAAGAAATGTAGTAATAATAATAATTTTAAAGCATTAGATTTAAGCATAGGTCTATAACCATAGCGATTTTTTTCGTTATGGTAGACTTTTTTTGTTACGTTCTGGGTTGTGAGAAGTTTATTGGGACAATCCGCACAATATGTAGAAGCTGTCTTGTACATATCTGAGTCTTTATCGAAGTTCTCAATAATGGCTTTATATTTACATGAAGAGCACGATGGATTAGAATAATCAACAACTTCGACAGTATTTTCAATAATTGTTGTATAATTTTTCTGAATACCAAGCGCCTGAATAAGCACTGCTTTACCAATATTTGTAAAATTATCCAAACTTCTCACCTCCTTTTATTGTATAATTTAGCAATTTTATGAAGTAAAATCAAATCGGATATTTTACTCATATATTATCCACATAAATAAGAAAATGTTATTTTTTTACTCTAAATTTATCCACATTTTTTAAAAAAGTGGTATGTTTTACTCTAAAATTGTCTACGAAATTTTAATATATTTTTTTTGAAGCCTTAAAAAAAGAGATTTTGCCTTTTTTACTACTTTTTTGTCTACATATAGCATATAAAAGGGTATGTAGAGTTTGTGCAATTTGCACAAACTCAGTGTTTAAGCCAAAAATGTAGACATTAAAATTAAAATCAAATAAAAAAAATGTAGAAAATATATATTATAAGATACTTAATATAAAGAAAAAGAATATAAAAATACCTATATTTTATAAAAAAAATTATAAATTACTCTGAAAAAGACTACATAATAAAAAATTACTCCATTTTTATCTACAGTACGAATACAAAATGAATTAAATTACTCTAAAAGTATCTACATAATTTAGAGAGGAGTAAATTTCAGATCAAAAAAAGTATAAAATATAATTATAAAAAGAAAGTAATATAGATTTCATGCTGATTGCAATGAAATATATCTCTTAAAAAAAGAATAAAAACGACAAAAATTATAATAAAACTAATAGTATGATGATTATATAAATAAGCAAGAAATATTACATAAAATAAAGTATATAATAAAAATGATAGAGAGCTAGAAAAAATGTAGACATTAATTAGTTATTTCTATAAATAAAGCAAGTATATGGATATATAGAATCAGATTATAGATATTAAAAAGAAAACATGAAATGAGATAAAAAAGCCCCGATAAATATTAAGATATATAAAAACTTAATATCTGCCGGAGCTGTTATAATAAATAATTAAGATGCGAAAGTACTAATAAGTTCAGTCAAAGTCAGTTGGAACGTCTATTACCTTTGTCTTATCAAAATTAAGATCCTGAATTTCAGCAGCTGAGAGAGGGAGAAACTTAATAATAAAAACATTGTTCTTTAATTCAAAGCTGTCAATAACAATATTATTATCAACAAACTCCTGAAGAGATTCCTTAATTAACTGAAGATTTTTTTTCTTGTTCTTAAGCTTGAACCTGACAATTTTCTGAAAATATGTATAATTATATTCACCAATAAATGTTTCTTGATTAGCTATCTGTTCACGCTTCATAGCATAACATATAATACGTGAAAGATTATTATCCAAAACATCGTAAGAAGCGGATGTAATAGATATGAGTTTCTTCTTAATAATAGCATTACTTAAGATTTCACCGAATTGAGCAATGGCATAAGGTCTTTCAACATCTTCCTTAATAACAATATTATCAAATAAGTTGAAGTATATTTTACTTCCAGCTTCTTCATATGAGAAGTTGTATTCAACCAGCTTACGGCAGGAATTAGATATTTTCTTTATAACATTCTTACCAACATGGTAATCTACAACTTCCTTGCCTAGAGTATTCAAATCGACAACAACAGATTTTTCCTTGTAGAATTCCTGCATATTTATATTAGATATAAATGCATTTACAAGCTTTAAGTCATTTGAATCCATAGCTTTAGGAGGTGTTAACTTACCACTATCAACAGTAACTTCAAGAAGCTCCTTACCGTCTTCATCTGTAATAATTTCCTTCAAAAGATTATTAGAAGCTGTATCCATCATCAATGTAAAAGAAGATGGGCTGAACAAAGGTTTATCAACAAGGTCAACAGGAAATAGTCTAAGATAAGAATCGATATTTCCAGCAAGTTCATCCTCAATATACTTCCACGCACTGATAATTAAATCATTCTTTAAAGAGTTATATATTGAATTATTAGTTAAAGAAGAAATGCCAGGAAAGTCTATAAGAAGACTATTGGAGTCATTTTTCCATTGAGTAGCAGCTTTTTTCTTATCATCAATAATTTCATCAAGGTCTTTGTCACCAAACATTTTGGTGTAATCATCTACAGGTAATGTCTTAGCCATAACAACTATATTGGCAAGTGGATGCTTAGGGTCATCAATGTTAATAGTATCAATATCATTGATATAAGACTTATACCATCTCGACCTTTTCTGAAGCCTTGATTTTTTAATTTTATTGATAATAGGTATTAAATCTTCACGACTGGACTTGCCATCAAGATAGTCCATAAGTGTTTCGTCAATAAGTTCTGTGACACCAGCAGCAGAGAAGTGTAATAGATTTTTCTTTTTATTAAAGTAATCTATTATAACTGGGTCAATATGATTGGCGAGTTCTTCAATAAATCTACGAGAATACTGTTCCATAAAAAACTCCTTTATATAAGTAAAAATATAAAATGACATAAGATTACACGAATTGAAAAGCAATAGAGTAATCCGTTGGTATTCATTAGGGTCAAGAAAGCTGGACTCTAACATTAATTAATATATCTTCTAAAATCTAAACCTACAAGCCCAATTATATAAAAATTAAATTATATTAATAAAGTTTGTATGTGGTGATAGAAGAGTAGTGGTTGCATTTTGGAACCATTTCTTAATTAATTTTGGGTTTTGTTTTCTTTATTATTAAGTATAGTTGTGGGATGGTTTTTTGTCAAGTATATTGACATATGCCGTCATATAATATAAAATTGGAGTATGTTAAAACACGATACTACTAATCTTCTATTTGATATTAAATGAGGTGATAATATATGATATCTGATGAATTTAATTCAAAAGTCTGGGTTTACTTTGAAACAAACCTAAAGCCAAGAACAAGAAAAGAATATTGGAAAATTGTCAACGATTTTGATAAAGAAGTCGGTCATGACCCTCTTACACTCACCAGCAAAGATGCTGCTAAATATTATAAATACCTGATTAATAAGATGGAGAACAACCGAATCAGTTATTCTACTGGCGTTATGAGATTATCTGTAATAAGGTCTGTATGCAACTTTATCGAATACTATACTACTAATCATGGTAATAAATATGTTAACTACTTTAAAGATTACTCAATCCCTGAACCAGATAAGCTTATTAATGAAGAAGATATTCCAAACAGTCTTGAAATAAATAATATATTAGAAACAATTAAGGAATACAATGATGATAAGGCATTTCTTATATTTTCGCTTGCTGTTAAATGTGCTCTGACCAACTCAGAAATATGCAAGCTTAATATGGAATATATTGCACTTGATAAGTCCAGTGATACTCTATGTATAAACTATCCACCTAACAGCCGCAATAACATAGCAAGAACAATTAAAGTTCCTGACGATGTTGCAAGGCTGCTTGATAAGTATATATACGATAATGATATTAAAGAAGGACCTATTTTTATAAACAGAAGAAAAACACGGATGAAACTGCGTGATTCTGAAAGACTCATCGAAAAATACTGCAAAATATGTCTTGAAAATAAAACTATCAGAAACAAATATACGCTGCAATCCTTAAGACACGCTGGTATGTCATATATGCTTGCAGGTGGGGCTCCCAAAGATGCTGTAGCTAATTATGCAGGAATAACTGGAAGATGGATGACACGATATGAAAGGATACTCTCTTCTAGTACATATAATCAGGCTGTAAACTACAGTATTATAAAGATATCATAGTATTATATGTTAGTATCTTTTAATAATCTTATAGTTTTATAAACCTTTATATATACGATTAAATAAATAGCTATCGATGAGCAAATTAAAATATTGTACAATTATGTCCACGCTAGAAAGACATATTTTGCATAATCTAAATGTACCTCAGATACAAATAATTATCTAATTAAAGCGCTTGCTTATATTTATAATATTTATTAAACATAATTAATGACAGTACCAGAAAAAAGATAGTACTTTTCAAACATTTAAACTATGCTATAATAATTATTGAAAAGAGCTTTATACGAGCTCAATACAATTCCCCAATGTCCCATCAGAAGGTATTCAATACTTTTTGGTGGGATCCCCTTTTTTATCGGTAGTTTTAATTCATTTCTGGAAGATACTTTCTATACTTAAGAGGAAGCATATTCATCTGAAGTCTTTCATTAACCCTTTCCTTAATAGCAATTGTTTCAAAAAACTTAACCCATAAATCTTCATACTGTTTATCAGTATCAGAATAGGAATTAATCATATTATACATCTGTCTATCCGAATCAGTATATACCATCCCCTTACCATTATCCGAATGAACATAACATATATTTCTTTCTGTATCATAAATAACAAAATTCTCACAATGAAGTCTGTCGGCAAAGTGTTCAATTATCATATATAAAATATTATTATCTGGCTTTATTCTTGCAACAAGAATTCCACTTTTATTTTCACTAAATCTCACAATTTCATGATAAAAATGTGCCTCATTGGAAACTTTTCGATTAATAGAAAATAAAGAATATATATACTCATCATTAATATTATTAATATATCCAGTACCATACTTAAATAGTTTTTGCAAAGAATGATATACAACTGATGCCTTATTATTATCACATGAACTTATTACGGTAAATATAATACCATATATATAATTACCTAACTTTGTATTAATAGATGAGATAACTTTTCTGCAAATATCTATATCAGCATCAATATTAATATAATTTTCAAACAGGGAATAATTCATTGTACCAGAACTACATCTTATGTCTGTATGGCTTGTACCAGCTTCCCATGCCTTATATATAGCTGTAAATATTCCTTCCACACTATCATCACACACATATATATCTGTTTTATTATTCATAAAATTCTCCATATAACCTAAATAAACTTAAGACTTATCATCAAAAAGTGATAACTGCTGATACACATTATGATGCTCTATATCATATATCTTCCGCATATCTGCAGAATCAACTATACAATTAGTAATATAATCTGCATCTATCCGCGTGTTATACATCATATGTCCATCACATGTAATAAAATATAAAGCTCTTTTTAATACAACTCCTATCTTTTTTAAGTCACTAAAGTCAAGCTTAGTATGCTTTCTTGCAGATATAATTCTACGTGCAGACTTAACACCAATACCCGGAACTCTAAGAAGCGTACTATAGTCAGCATTATTAATCTCAACAGGAAAATTCTCAAGATGACGTATAGCCCAGTCACACTTAGGGTCTAGTAGTGAATTAAAGTTAGGCTTATCCTCTGATAGCAGTTCAGAGGCCTTAAAACCATAAAAGCGCATAAGCCAGTCTGCCTGATACAGCCGGTGTTCTCTTAACAATGGCACACCTTTACCGTCAATCTGGAGTGGCATTGACTCATCCATATTTACATTGACAAATGCTGAATAAAATACACGCTTTAAATCATACTGCCTGTATAATGATTCAGCTATCGTAACAAGATGATAGTCCGTTTCATCCGTAGCTCCGACTATCATCTGTGAACTCTGTCCTGCTGGAACAAAAGAACGTTTATTGCTATATCCGGTAATGCTGTTATTATCAGTATCAGAAAATTTACCTGCCACTGAATATAAGCTGTTATAATGATTAAAAAAACTGTTATCACTATTATTCATCCTGTATACATCTGAACTTAAGGCTGTATCGAATATATCATCATATGCATTAACAGTATGCTCTCCAGACAACCTGTTCACATTAACTGATGATGACTTTAACCGCTGCACGTCTGAATGTATTCCATTCTGAATCATCCTCATAGGCTTAAGTATATTATCTCTTGTCTTAGCCGGTGCCAGCTTTTTTAACGCTGCATTAGTCGGAAGCTCAAGATTAACGCTCATTCTGTCCACATAATAACCGGCTATCTTAATCAATTCTTCGCTTGCCCCCGGTATAGCCTTCATATGGATATACCCTCCAAAACTATACTTGGAACGAAGCAGAATGACTGTTTTTAATAACCTTTTCATAGTCTCATCAGGACTATATATAATACCTGAACTTAAAAACAATCCTTCTATATAATTCCTTTTGTAAAACTGGATAGTAAGATCACAGACCTCCTCTGGTGTGAATGTAGCCCTCACAACATCATTAGAGGCCCTGTTAATACAATATCGGCAATTATATATACATTCATTGGTAAGAAGTATCTTAAGCAGTGAAATACATCTTCCATCAGCACTGAAGCTGTGACATATACCACAAGCCTTAGAATTACCAATGCCACTCCCATTATTATTACATTCAACACCGCTTGAAGAGCAGGATACATCATACTTGGCTGCATCTGACAATATCTCCAGCTTTTCCATAATACTCATATTCTCTTTTATAATCATATACCTGTTTCCTCTTAACATATATACTTGCGAACAAATGTTCTTGTCTTAATTATATTATAGAACATTTGTTCATATATTTCAAGCGGAAATTTATGTAAAAATATATTATTGATAATATCAGCCATTTAATGTATTATAACTAACGAATAAATGTATATATAACATTTCATAAGCTGCAGCATTTTCTGCCTAAATATTGTACATCAGCATTTTGATATGAACATTTGAACAAAAACACTCCATTTATAAAACATATTTATTTGAAAATGTTACATTATAAAAGTGTATCAAATATTTCAGATATTAATGCAATGTACACTATTAAATAAAACATAATCATCAAAATGCTGCTAAAAATATAATGAAAATCTACACAATAAATAACGAATGGAGCTGTTATTATGAACAAAATGGTAATATTTGACCTTGATGGAACACTGCTTGATACTCTCGATGATTTATGTAACTCAGTTAATTACTCACTAAGAACAAATAACTTTCCAGAAAGAAGCCTTGCGGAGGTAAGAACATTTGTAGGCAACGGCATACGTCTTTTAATAGAAAGAAGTGTTCCTGAAGGTACCAGCAAGGAACTGATTGATAAAACATTTGAATGTTTTAAAACTTATTATGCTGTTCACTGTAATGATAAAACAAAGACTTATCCTGGTGTTATGGATATGCTGAAAGAATTAAAGAAAAATGGTTACAAAATCGCAGTTCTTTCAAATAAAGCACAGTATGCCGTAACTAAATTATGTGACATATATTTCAATAATCTGCTCGATGATGCAGTTGGTGCCAGAGAAAATGTTGCTAAAAAACCTTCTCCTGATGCACTATATATATGCGCCGAAAATAATAATATTAATCTTAACAATGTTATCTATGTCGGAGATTCTGATGTTGATGTAGCAACAGCTAACAATGCTGGCGTTAAAGGCATCGCCGTAACATGGGGCTTTAGAAGCCGAGAACTGCTTATAAAATGTGGCGCAGAAAATTTAGCTGATAACACAGATGAATTATTACAAATATTATTAAAATAAACCATTATGTAAAATTGGGTATTTTATGGTAACAGTTCAGCCTTCCGGCTGAACTAAATAAAAAAGTTATTGTAAAAAACACTGAATTTTTTTCTTTGTAATTTTTTTTTAAATTTCACTTGACATATGATAATTATATGTGTATTATATCACTTGTGTTCAGGAGTATTAATTATTAAAGAACATGTTGATATAATATGCGCGAGTGGCTCAGTGGTGGAGCACCTCCTTGCCAAGGAGGGGGTCGCGGGTTCGATCCCCGTCTCGCGCTCTCGTTATTTTATTAGCACTCTTTAAAGAGTGCTTTTCTTTTTATAATAAATCTTTTCCTTAAGCCTAGAGAGAGCATACTTACAAGAAGTATAAAACTCTTTAAGCTGCCATATAGTCGCAAGCAACATAAAAAGCGACATCAAAAACCAAAATATTGTATTAAACATCATCAAATCTCCTTAACTATATCATTGCTTAATGCATAATTTATACGTTTCATATAAGCCGAGTAACCAGCTTCATAATTCAATATGTAACATCTTTCTGTAGTTTCCATATCAGAATGACCGCAGAGGTCTGTTATAACACGAGTAGGAACTCCGTTCATATGCAGAAGTGAAGCATATGTCTTACGAATTCTGTGTGAATTAATGTGACTAATACCAAGCACCTGGCACAGCCTTGTCAATGTCCTGTCAAGACTACGTGACATAATAGTGTCAGTGCCGTCATAACAAAGATATTCAGAGTCATATCCCATAGACTTATGGTGTTCACACAGCAGCTTATATATACTTATACATTCATCAGTAAGCGGCATAACACGAAATGAAGTCCTTGTCTTGACATCCTCAACAACATCATAAACAAGACTTCCGGAGCGCTCACCAGCTTCATCACGAGGGAAGTACTTTATTTCAGTCTTATATATCCTAAGAACCTTGTTATTAACGTCAAAATCACAGAACTTGAGTGAAGCAAGTTCCCCAATCCTTAAGCCAAGATAAAAGTTCATAAGCAACAAAAGACTGGCAGAGCGCTTAAGTGGATACACATTATCTACAAGCACACCATTAAACAGGATACGTCTGTCAGTATCACTTATCATAAACTCTTTACGCTCTTTTTTAACAATATCACAGTTATATATGTATCTTTTAACAAAGCCCCAGTCTATAAGCTGTGCAAAGCCAACAGACATATCACGGGCATATACAAGGACATTGTTTATAATCTGCCATATACGTCCAAATTCCTTATAATTAACGCTGTTATTAACAACCGCAGAATTAAGGAAGTCACATACAACATTATCATTTATCTGGTGGACATAAGTACCAACAAGAGCAGAGCCACGATAATACTTATTGTAAGTAACCTCTATCCTGTCGAGAGAGTCAGCCTTAATCTTATGCATTTTCATAACAAACCACTGTTTATAAACATCACAGAAACTAACACAACTATCTGGAGGAACGTCCTCAATTATATGTTTGTCATAGCCAATAGAAAGCCATTCATCCCTTGTCATAGTATCACCACCCTTTTAAGCTGACTTTTCTTGAAATCTTCTGCACAGCAGAAGATTCTTCAAGAAAAGGTCAGCGGCTTAAAACGTCTGCATTATCCTTAAAGCCACTGTCAGATAATGCCGCAATAACCTTATATGTATCATAGGCATCACGTAACTCATCATTATGTACAAAGAAATACCAGCCGAGTTTTCGCCATTCTTCAACATTTCCTTCTGCATTAAGAACAGGCTCTTTACGCCTTACAACAGTAAGACAACCGAAAAATGTACGACACTCCCTAACCTCTGTACACTGCGAACGGATAGCTTTAGCAAGCAGATAGAAGTTCTGTGAGGTACCTAAAATAATACGGCGGTTCTTTCTGTTCTGGGTAATTACCTGCAGCATTTCCGGCGGAAAGTTTTTAGACTGCGTACTTGAAAACCAGTTCTGTGTTTCATCAATCAGACAGATAACACCCTTAGAACCATTTTTATAATCAATCAGCTTTTTCCAATGATTAAGGTTACTATCTTCACCAGCAACACCAAGATTAGTTATCATCTTAGAAAGAGGGTATTCCTTTTTCATACGTAGACCATACTCAACCATAGCAATAGTCTTTCCATTACCCTGTCGACCAGTAAATATCACACATCCTTTATACTTAAAATCGTCAGGGTTTAAATTAAAAAAATCATTCGCCATCTGCTTAGGAAAATCAATAAATAAGCGAACAAAAGCACTACGAGGCTTTATATTCTTATGTGTGCCTTTCTGTATCTTGCGGCCTTTAAGAATTCCGGCAACAATAAAGAAGACATACAACAGGAAAAACAAAGCAATAACCGCCAATATAGCAATAATGGGGTATTTAAGAAAACCCCAGAAAATCAAGAAAATATTCTTTAACATATCTCATCACCACCCTTTTAAAGAAACGGAATAAGCTGCCATATAGTCTTTATAAGACTTATAAATATACGGACTGTATTGACAGCAACAATTATAGTAACTATAGAAATAACAACATCAACAGGAAAGAAATAGAACACAAGTCTTATAGCTTCATAAAAATTAGTTAAAGTAACTGAATCAGCATTCCAGCTATAATCCGGTACAAGTGTCAACAATCCACGAACAATAGAAAACAAAACATATATAATACCAGATATTATCATTGTTCTATTTCACCCCCTATCTGTGCTGTAGTTTTAGCTGCGCCACCAATACCACTAATAATGTTTGGTAAGTCCTTATAAGTATTAATGATAAACACAACCCATACAAAAGCACGAATTATATTTCTCACATCCTTACGCCACGGGTCAAACCAATTCATTGAAACAGCAACAACTTCAGAACCATAATCCCAACTTGTATTAGTGCCACTAAAGTCAAAATAAAATACAGGTGCATTATCAAATGAACCACCAGAATCGCCCGAATTATCATCACCAAAGCCGTGACCACCGCCGCCACCTTCTGAAGACATAACAGACACAGAACTATTACCGGACATAGCACCGAATATATTTTCAGCAGTTCCAATAATAGAATCAGCGAAAGCAAACTTCTGGCGAACCTCTGCAACCTGCGAATCAAAAAAGCCGTCTTCCGGAATAAACAGAAGCTTAAGCAAATCGCTAAACAATTCCACTATCTTCTTAGGTATTCCAACGATTGTATCAAATATATCTTTCAGCTTAGAAAACAAGTCTTTGAAATGGTTAGCAAGTTTTTCGCCCAAGTCTGAAAAGAAACCGCCAACTTTTTCACCCAACGAAGTAAAAAAGCCGCCAATGTTTTCGCCTAAGTCTGAAAGCCAGCTTTTAACATTCTGAAAGCCACTTGCTACAGAACTCTTAAAATCGCTTAAGCCCTGTTTAACGTCTGACGCAAATGTTTTAATCCCTTCCACAAGCCTATCGCCAAGACTAGTAAACCAAGAACCAACGGAACCAAGCCAACTATCTGACTTGTCAGTGCTGTCGCTATCTCCGGAGCTTGAAGACCCCCCACTGTCAGTTGACCCGTAACATAAGGGGTTTGAGTAAAAAAAACTTCACCAGTATCAGGATTCTTCAAATCAATACTAGAATATAACAATCTATCCAGACCATTAGAATAAGAAGTATAAGAACCGAAACCATCCTTATAACTATAACCTGTAGCAAGAACTTCTTTAACTTCATCTAAAGTCGACAAAACACCATAATAAGAGCGTGCACGATAATAAAAAATACCATCTTTATAAGAAACAGGTTGAATATCTACATGAACAACATAATGTCCATCAAGCTCTCTAAAAATTATATAATTATCAAAAACACTCTCAACAGAAGAATCATCTACCAACTCACCAGCACTAGCCTTTACCGGAGAGAAGAAACCTCCAAGGAAGAAAGCTATAAGCAACAGCGTAGCCAGCGCAAGACTAACCCAGCCGATTATCTTGTTATCACGTTCAGACAGTTCAGTCTTTTCCGACTTATCTACTTTTACATCATTAAGTTTAATACCATTAATAATCATTAAATTTCCCCTTTCTGCCAGAAAAGCGCCATATCTATATGAACTATCAGCATATGAGATACAGCGCTAGACGGCGTAAATGAATAATATACATATGGACAGACGTTATGCACGTCTAAGTGTGGATATAAGGAATGAGAGACCCTTACGAAGTGCGATATAGCTTATTGAAGCTGGAAGAACTACGGGAAGTAAGCCAACCACTTCATTAAGAACACCAGACACCATATCACTTGTAACTACACCAGTTAACATAGGCATTGAACCCCCTTTCACTTTATTAAGCTATATCCTGCGAGCTGTCTCGTCAGTGTTGGGAGCTTATCCGCCAACAGACACCCCGCACAGCGGAGTGTTTCGACTAGGAAAAAAACTGGTTAATAAAGTTGTAACCCTTTTTGAATAGGAAAAATGCTATTGCAAGCACAAAGACAACTACAATAAATGTTAATAGTTGCTTAATGTCTGTTAACTCTGTTAATACGTCACCGGACTGCGAAACATCCACGGCAGTCTCGGCAACAACATCCGGCGTCATTACTTATGACCCTCAACCGAGAAGTTAATAAGATACGCACGACCGCCATTTATCTCATAATCAAGCTGGCATTTTTTGCCACAGTCAGCAGGAGTAAGATAATCTAACTGGTCATCTGGTAAAAATACCTCCTGCGACTTAAGACCAGCCGCACCGTTCTGAATATCCCTTGCACTAAATTCAGAGGTAACATTTGCAACACAGTAATTACGTCCATTCTTTCCAGTAAATCTCCTATAACCTATTAAAGTACTCATTTTTATGTATCCTCCTAAAATAATAATGGTGCTTATGCACCAAAGAAGCAGTTGAGGAATCGAACCCCATAAAATGCACCACTTGCAACTGCTTCAACAAGCTAATCTCTTCCAAGCTTAGACAATGCTATCTGTAACACAGGACTACCGCACTGCATTTCTGGACTAACATATGTAATATAAAAACCTTTATAGGCTTCTGATATTTCACTAACAGGACCGACATAATCTTCAAGACCAACAAGGCTTGCTGATATGCTTATCTGTGCATAATCATTCATACAAAAAACAAAATCGCCTAACTTAATTCTTTTCCCAATCTTTGCCATATCATTCACCGCCTTATCTTAAATTTGACTTATTGACGTTGATATGCTAATTTGTGAGTGGTGACATAAAAAGCAAATTAGCATAACAACGACATTTGTATTCCAGTGGTTATCCACTGGCTATAATATAGCATTATGTATAGTGGATGTCAAGTGGTTATCCAGTAAAGGAGAAAAAATTATGGGAGAGCATAAACAAAAGCTATATTCTTTCAGAACAGACGATGAATTAATAGAGAAATTAAACATTATAGCTGAAAAACATAGTAGAACAAGAAACAAAGAAATAGAGTACGCATTAAAAAAATATGTAGAACAATACGAGCAAGAGGAAGGAAAGATAAATAACAGTAAGTTATCAGTTACGAAGATTTCCTAAAGAGATAACTTATGCTTCAGGTTAAGCCAGGCTAAACAACTTCACAAAGCCAGTATTTATGCGGCTTTACAGAACTAAACCGAACAAATATCTTAAAATTTCACAATAAAATATGCGACAGTGCGACAAATGCGACAGAAGTTGTCGCAACCCAATGCGCCCAGTATTCAAGCGGTATAGTGCGACACGCGACAGAAGTCGGGGGTAATACTACCCCCGACTTCTGTCGCTGATGAAAGCCCCCAAAGATATTTTTTGTCGCTTTAATATTGCATAACAACCTCTACACATTGGCAGCCACTACGAAAAAAGGCGTGGAAAAGTGGAAAACTCTCCAAGATATCATTGATAACTACCATAAAACCATTGATAACTTGGTGAAAAATCTTACGATTTTCCAACAAGTTACCAACAATTTTATAGCAGTTACCAACAATATCTTAAGCAGGAGAGTTTACCACTTTACCACACCTACGACTACTGCGATTATCGCCTGCGGCGAAGCCATATATTTATTTATGCATATTAAAGCGACTTATATATACATCATTTTGTATGTCGAATGGTGTACATATACAAGGCGCAAAACCGCTAAAATACTGGTCTAATGTATAAGTCTGTGTATATGCTGCACCTACATACTCTACATAATTTATTCTACGCAAAAAGGCATCATAATCCCTTTTATACTGTCTTTGTAATTCTGGATACTGTTCTTCCAGAGATTGATTAGAGATAATATACACCTTAGTATAACAAGCTTGCTTCGGAGCATAACGAGCAGGAAGCTTCACAGGATAAATATCCAGATAATTCAACATATTACCAAGAGATACAGAACTACGAAACTCCTCAAAAACAATAACATCCTCACAGTCATATGTATCGAAAGGATGATGATAATCCGTAACACGATAGACATTATCATAGCCATAATAATCCATAACACTACGTGTTTTTCCAGTACCAGTAGGACCATATATATAAGTCACAGACAAATCACGGCGAGTAGTTTTAAACTTATTATGTAAATAAAGAGAGCGAGCACGTTCTATCTTGTCTATCTGGAGAACAAATTGAGAGTCAATCTCAAGTATTTCAGAGGTGGACATTCCAGAATTTATCATATCATATAAATCATCCAAATCAGAACGACGTCCCTGACGTTCAATAGGTAATTCACCCCATTCGATATGTGTATCTGGCAGATTAGTATCCGATTTTTTATCATCAAGCCATTTTCCTTGTTTAAAAACATAATCAACATTTTGCTGATTAGTACCGTTAGGATAATCAATATGTGCAGGTGGAAATCTGTTTTTAACAGTAGAGAACCTGACACCACCAGCGCATACAAAAAAGATATGTGTATGGAATGTCTCTTCCTCAAGACCTATCTCATCAGACATACAATAATACACACAACCTTTAAATTGTTCCAACACTTCAATAATTTTTTCGTGAGTAAATCCTTTTTCTATAGGATTATTAATAGTTACAAGCCATTTACGGCTCTGTTTATTGTTATTAACACCACTTATCTCATTCATTTACATACCACCCAAAAGCAAGAAAGCGGAAAGCGGGTTCGATCCCCGTCTCGCGCTCTGTTAGATAACAAAAAGGACTTTCCCGGATTGGGAAGTCCTTTTTTGTTATCTAAGAAGTGCGATGCACTTCTTGAAGCTTATGGCAAACAGGAAGGAAGAGCCTTTAACTTTCATTATCAGAGCAATGGATATCATCCACTTGTCTGCTATGATGGAATAACAGGTGATTTAATTAAAATCCAGCTAAGAGACGGAACCAGATATTCATGCACTGGTGTAGTTGATTTTCTCCAGCCTATTTGGGATGAATATCTGGTTGATGAGCTTGATGATATCACAAGAGAAAACAAAGTTGACTATGCTGTAGTTTATGGCGAATTCATGTATCAGGCAGCCTCTTGGCCTTACGAAAGACGTGTTGTCTGTAAGGTAGAGAAACCTGAGAATCAGATGACTTACATATATACATTTATTGTCACAAATATGGATTCATCCCCAGATTAATATAAGTTAATATAAGTTTCTGAATTTTGTTAGTGACTAATTAGCAATTATATTATATAATAATTTTTATATGGCTTTGTATATAGTTATTAGATAGGCTATGTATAATTATTGCAGGATTATGTAATAAACAATTTTTATTATAATAATTCAGATGCAGCAATAAAGTACCCAAATGTCGTTTATTATAATATGATAACTATAAATAAGCAATTATATGCTATTGCATTTTAGAAATTTAAAGTGCGAAAGGATTGTATGAATTACGAAATTATGAAACAATTCATATAAATCAGTCAGGAAAATTACATTTTAATTCTGACATCAACAAATAAAACAATAGAAAAGGAACTTATTAACTTATGAAAGAAAGAGAACAATTCGGTTCGAGACTGGGATTTATTCTTGTGTCGGCAGGGTGTGCTATTGGACTTGGCAATGTATGGAAGTTTCCATATATATGCGGTATGTACGGCGGTGCAGCATTTATCGTTATGTACGTCATATTCCTTGCACTTCTTGGTCTGCCTATCCTGATATGTGAATTCTCAGTCGGAAGAGCCAGCCGTAAAGGTATCGGCAAAGCATTTGAAGTACTTGAAAAGAAAGGAACTAACTGGCACAGACTTAAGTGGATGGGAATTATCGGCTCATACATACTTATGATGTTCTACACAATGGTCGGCGGATGGATGTTTTATTATGCTTATCTTGAACTGTCCGGAAAGCTTACCGGACTTAATGCTGACGGAGTAAAAGAAACATTCAATAATATGCTCGGTAATCCCGGTTCTATGATGTTTTTTGCCATAATCGCCATATTACTTGCATTCGGCGTGTGCGCACTTGGATTACAGAATGGTGTTGAGCGTATAACAAAGGTTGTTATGTCACTTCTGCTTGGATTGATAGTAATACTTGCTATCCACTCATTTGCCCTGCCAAATTCATCCGTAGGTATTAAGTTCTATCTTGTACCTAATGTTGAGCTTGTAAAGCAGTCTGGTATCGGTGAAGCCGTATTTGCCGCTATGACACACGCATTTTTCACGCTGAGTATCGGTATGGGTGCTATGGAAATATTCGGAAGCTACCTTGATAAAAAGCGCTCACTTACAGGAGAAGCGATAAGCATTGTACTGCTTGATACATTTGTAGCTCTTATGGCAGGATTTATCATTATTCCTGCATGCTTTTCATATGGTGTTAATCCTGACAGCGGTCCTTCATTATTATTTATAACTCTGCCAAATGTATTTAACAATATGGCAGGTGGAAGAGTATGGGGATTTTTATTCTTCGTATTTATGTCGTTTGCGGCACTTTCAACTATAATAGCCGTATTTGAAGAAATAATAGCTGTGTGGATGGATATAACTGAGTGCAAGCGCTCAAAGGCTGTAACTATCAACATATTTGCAATAACAATACTTTCAATACCAGCAATTCTTGGTTTCAACGTATTATCGGGTTTTCAGCCAATAGGCGCTGGTTCTACAGTTATGGATCTTGAGGACTTCCTCGTATCTTATAACCTGCTTCCTCTTGGAAGTCTTGTTATGGTGCTGTTCTGTACGAAAAAGAATGGTTGGGGATTTGACAACTTTATCAAAGAAGTCGATACTGGTGAAGGTATAAAGCTGCCTTTATGGGTAAGAAAGTATATGACATACATACTTCCACTTGTAATAACTGTTGTCTACCTAAAAGGATATTATGATATATTTGCAAAACAGCCACTTCCTGTATTAATTGGATGGATGTGCTTTGCAATAGTGCTTGTTATAGTCATATATCTTGTAGCCTTCCTGACTGGAAGAAAGAAGCAGTCGAAGGCATAAATGTGTTTATATATTAGATGTAATTAATAGAATGATATATTAAAATACATTTAAAATATAATAAACTATAAATGAGTAAATTTAAAATATTGTACAATTATATTCTCACTAGAAAGACGTATTTTGCGTAATCTATTGAAACGTATCTCAAGTACAAACAAAAACAACTTATTTTTGCGCATTTTTTCATTTCCTCATTTATAGTTATATAAATAAGGAAATGTCTATTATATTAAAGTTCATAACAAATATTAAGTAAATATTATTTAACTCTTGAAATTACTTTTAAAGAATTAAATAAACATATTTTGTAAGGCATACGTACTATCTAATATTGTAAAATTAATTACTTATGATTTGTTATAACTTTAATAATGACATTTCCTTTTTATATATCAATTCCATTTTCTAAAATATATTTTATATATTTATAAACATGCTTTGTTCATTACTTTATTCATTACATTATTCGTTATTTCTAATCGTCCTGTTCACTTATTATTTTTTTAATATTCTCCATATCCTCCTTTGTATCTATATCAAGCAGTTCATCCTTACTATAAGCTGGAACGAGTATAACCTCATCCGGATGGTTGTTTATAACATATCCGCCGCCTTTGTGGGGTGGCAGTTTTTTTAATTCATCTATGTATTTATTCGGAAATATAACCGGCGAAGCCACTGTATCATCATATGAAAGCCTGCAGATCTTATCTTTACAATGCGTAAATATAAAACACATAAGCTGCATACTTGACCTTGTTATAAGTGGCTGGTCTGACTGCATAAACATAACTCCTGCTATATTATCCACATTGCTGCTTATATGTGATAATCCTACATTTATAACATCATTTCTAAGCTCTTTGTTATGTAATATAACTTTCATATAGTCATAATTACTATAATTATTTGAATAATCGTCAATATACTTATCACCACGCAGACTATTATAATCATTATTACAACTATAATTTTGTTTATTACTATTGTAACTACAATTATACATCCCCGTACTTATCCTATTATATACTACATCCGCCACATCCTGATTATTAGTAACAACATATATGTATTCAACTGGTGAGGCTTTGGTTATGTCAACCGCATTTTCTATAAGGGTCGTATGCTTAAATTGTTCAAGCTTAAATGGCTCAAGCAGCTTGTTCGTACCAAAACGTCTTGACTTGCCGGACGCCATAATTATACACGCAATATCAGCAAATGGCTTGTCTATATCTATAATCAGTGCATCATCTCTACTCATAAGTGAATCAAGAAATTCCGTGTGTTTTTTCCTGAGTGTGGCAATAACACAGGAATTATCCTCATCCAGCATATTATTAAAATATTTCTGGTAATCCTCACAGGAGCTTTCAATATAACCAAGCTCATCAACTATCATATAATACCTGTCAGGCAAAGTGAAATCTGCCTGTCTCACTGCATTTATATAATCATTAACCGCTGGTATTGCAACATTATAGAAGCCTTCTTTAACTATTGTCATTCTTTCCTTTGACTTATCACTATGAGGATTAAGCATTCCTATTATATTTATATTGTCACCGGAATTTATAGAAAAATCACTTTTATAACTATCTTTGCAATTATTCTGTAGCATATTAAGCCTGTCTGAATTAATTACGACATAATTATCATCCTGCTTAGCACTTATTAATCTGTCATATATGATATTATGACTATGCAAGTCATTGCACGTAACATTATAATCTTTCAGACTTTCTGATAATTCTGACTTATTTGATTCACTTGTATCATCATATTCATTCAAACCATCACTTATAATATTAACCAAAGCATTAATAAGCGTAGTCTTTCCACTTCCCAGATCTCCTGTTATTAATAAATGTTTTTTACCAGACCATTTAAAATATGAATATAATGCCTTTGCATCCACATACTTATCCATAACGCCTCCTATATTTTTGGATATATGCAATAATGCTTTCTGTTATCCGTACTTTCATATACTCCCACGCATACATTATCATATACTTTTGCAAATGCTTCATTAAGTCTTGAAACATCTGTATCCTTTACATATATATCATCCACGATACTGCCGGACTTCATAAAAAGAAGCCTGTCACAGTACATAAGTGCAAGCTCCGGACTGTGAATACTCATAAGAACACATTTATTGGTATCTGCCTGTTCTCTTATCGTTCTTAGCATCTCATAACGGTTAGTAATATCTAGCGCGCTTTCCGGCTCATCAAGTATCATAACAGGAGAATTCTGGATAACCGAACGGGCGAGTATACACATCTGCTTCTGGCCAGCACTAAGTGAAAGAAAATCATCCTCCGCCCTGTCCTTAAGTCCGACATATTCAAGCACTTTAAGAACATTACAGCGCATACTGCTGTCTGGAACTGCCAGAGGATTAAGCATATGATTATATCCCATAAGACACACATCCATAACAGATATGCTTGAAGATATACCTGAATGTTGGGCAATATATGTCATATACATAGCTCTTTTCTTTGGAGTAAGCTTTTCTGTTATAACCTTTGCAAATGTGGCTGTATTCTCTGGTGTAGTTTTATCAGATGAAAACCTTAACACACACTTTCCCTTATGTGAAATAAGGTTCATGACAGCCTTTATAAGTGTCGACTTGCCACAGCCATTATTGCCGATGAGTGCTGTGAATTCACCGGAATAGAGTGTAATATTGAGATTATTTATTATATTTTTTCTGCCATATGATACGGATAAGCCACTGATGTCAAGGCTGTCTGGATAGCATATTCTGTTATTTTGCTTAAGAATATTATATTCATTTCTGGCAGCAGTCAAATCCGTAGAATTATCTGCAATCCCTGTATTGTCAATTTCTAAATTCTTTTGTATTTTACAACGATTATCAATAAATTTCTTATTATTAATATTGTCTATATACATAGCTATATTTTTTCCTGTCTTAAATATTGTATTTACACACAACTATACTTTCTTTAAATTATAAACCTTGTTCATACAAATAGCTATATTCTTATTATAAGCTTCTGAAAGGTTGAAATATTTTCTATTAAAACGCCATTTTTATATCTCATTTCCACATAAATTTTTTCTATAATAAATATAATCTATACGCACACAACCTCACCCATTCCCCTGCCTGTTCCTTAAAAGTAGTATTATAAGAAGTGGTGCGCCCAGTAACGATGTAAAAATACTTACCGGCAGCTCCGATGATGTAACTGAACGTGCCAGTATATCAGCCAGTGTCAATAAAAGACTTCCCGATATTCCACTTAACATAAGAAGACTTATATTGTGGTTCTTAATAAGGTGGCCTGCTATATGTGGTGCAAGAAGTCCTATAAAGCTTATAAGACCTGTCGTACATATAATAACTGACACTATCAGGGTTGCTATGACAAGAACAATGAGCCTTAACAGGACTATATGTACTCCGAGTGAAGCTGCCTCATCCTCATCAAGTGAAAGCATAAGAAGCTGCCTATATAAAAGTATTATAAGTATAGTTCCAATAAACGTTACTATACAGGGGATGAGAAGGTCGTCAACCGAAACTGAATTCAGACTCCCCATAATCCAGTACTCGATAGATGCAAGCTGCTTTTCCGGGTCTGCTGCCAGCTTTATGAACATAAGGACAGTCTGTGCAAGAGAATGAATGGCTATTCCTGAAAGCACAATCGTATAGCTGTTTTTTCCGGGTACAAGATATGCTATAAGCAATGTAACAATAAGAGTAAGCATAGCTGCTGCAAATGCTACAGCCGAAACAACAGAAGAAACAGACGATATAAACACAATCGCCATAGCAGCACCAGCACTTGCGCCAGAAGATACTCCGACAATATCAGGCGATGCAAGCGGATTTTTAAATACAAGCTGATATACATAACCAGCTATTCCAAGTCCAAAACCACCGACAACTCCCATAACTGCTCTCGGAATTCTGAGCCTCACAAGCACTTTAATCTGCATAGTATCACCTGATAATATTCCCTTTAATGTAAGCGGATACTTTCCAGTCCGCAGTGATATAACAAATGCAGCTATAACCATAATGATAAGTACAAGCATAACTGCTGCCTTATTTAATTGTCTTTTACCATTATTAAATATGTAATTGTTCAATGACACATTTCCCTTCTATATTCTGGATAAAAATATTTTCTTCCCTAATCCATAGCTAAAATTGTAAAAAAACGACCATAAAAATGCAAGCATTTTTACAGCCGTTTCTATCTAAAATAAATTATTTTTGTTTGTATCTAAGATACATTTAAGTAAATAACTCAAATTCATTTACCCAATTTATAGCAGATAAATAGAGCCATGTCTACTTAACCTCTGGAGTAAATCCATAGAATGTCTTATAGAACTCTGTTACACATTCCTTATAATAGTCTGTGCTAATCTTATCCGGATGTAATATAGAAGCAATATATACACTTCCAAGGAAGCTTGTTGGAACTGGCGAATCCCATGCTTCTATATCTGAAGGGAGCTTGTATACATGCTTTTCCTTAACTGCTGTGCAGTCCGCAAGATTAGCATCATTGTATACATCATCAACAGTGTAAGTAGCATCTGCTGCAAGTATGATATAATCAGGATTCCATGAAAGAACCTGCTCATATGATACCTCTGCCCAGTAAGTATCTGTAAGTTCACTTGCTACATTTACACCACCAGCGTTCGTAAGAAGAGTATCCTGATACATAGCCTTACCTGCTGTTGAAAGAAATGCGCTGTTACCTGCAAGATATACCTTAGGTGTATCTGTTCCTGAAACATTAGTCTTAACATTATCAAGAATAGACTCAATAGTAGCATTGAGTGTCTTTGCCTTACCCGGTTCGTTTACTGCCTGTCCTACCATTGTTATACATTCACTGAGTAACTGCTGGTTTTCTGGATTAACTGCTAATACTGTAAGTCCAAGCTGCTCTAACTCAGGAATGACACTCTTTAACTTTGCTGGAATGATAACAAGGTCAGGGCCGGCTGCCACGCATGCCTCTGTATTAAATGCCTTTGCTGTTCCCATATTAGGAAGTGACACTAAAGAAGATGATACAAGATTATAGATAGGTCTTGTATTCGCCTTTGCTTCAATACCAACAAGCTTATCCTTAAGTCCAAGACCAAGTAAAAGACTTGTTGAAATATAATATGAAGAAGCGATTTTTTCAGGTTCCTTCTCAATAGTTACTGTTCTTCCAAGCTGGTCTGTAACAGTTACCGGATAACTGACCTTAGAAGTATCTGTTTCCTGCATAACAGAAAATGGGGATGTAGTTGTCTGTTGTGTCTGATTACTGGCTTCATTACTGTTTCCACAGGCAAGTAATGAAGCTGTCATAATAAGAGTAAGTAACACAGCTAACAGTCTTTTTGCTTTTTTCATTATTTTTCTCCTCTTTAATCTATTTTTCATCCGAATTTTATCAGATAAAGAATAAATTTACAAGGCAAAATTAATATGTTAGAATAAATAATCAAATAAAATAATTATGTAAACAGAGGTAAATATGCTTAATATCCAGAATTATGTTAAAGTAAAAAGCCTTGATGAAGCTTATGAGCTTAACCAGAAAAAGGCAAACCGCATAATAGGCGGCATGATGTGGATGCGTATGGGTGATAACCGCATAAACACAGCTATTGACTTATCTGACCTTTCACTCAATGAGATTGAGGAAACAGATAAAGAATTCAAAATAGGATGCATGACAACATTAAGACAGCTTGAAACTAATGAGCATTTTAATGAATATACATCAAATGCTGCCAGAACTGCCTTAAAACATATCGTAGGAGTGCAGTTCCGTAACCTTGCCACTGTAGGCGGGAGTATATATGGAAGATATGGATTTTCGGATGTTCTTACATTATTATTAGGTCTTGAATCGTATGTTGAACTTTATAAAGGTGGTATTATTCCTTTAAAAGAATATGCCAATATGAAGTATGACAGAGATATTCTTGTGAGAATTATAGTCAAAAAAAGACCTGTAAATATGTATTATGAGGCAGTCCGTATAACAGAAACTGACCTTCCTGTTCTTACCTGCTGCGGTGTACATTATAAGGATACTGATACTTACGAGGTTGCCATAGGCGCACGCCCTGCAAGAGCAGTTCTTGTAAGCAGTTGTCTTAATGATAGTGATTGCACATTGTCAGGAGAACTTTCGAATGACCATATAAACAAGTATGCTGATATGGCAGCAGACCACATAGAAACAGAGAGTAATATGCGTGGCAGTAAGGAATACAGAAGTCACCTTGTAAATGTACTTACAAAGCGTACACTTTCCAATATATAAATACTTATACAGAAAATATATAAATAATTATACGGAGAATATATGTTAGTTAATATTAATCTTAATGGAAAAACAATAAAAGAAGATATTAATCCCGGCGTCTCCCTTTATAGCTGGGTAAGAGAGCATAAGTGTTACAGTGTAAAATGTGGCTGTGAAACTTCTAATTGCGGCTTATGCACTGTATTCTTAAATGACACACCTGTTCTATCCTGTTCAGTTCTTGCAGCAAGGGCAGATGGATGTCATGTAACAACACTTGAGGGCTTACAGGATGAAGCTTCTGAGTTTGTAACATTTATAGCTGACCAGGGAGCAGAGCAGTGCGGCTTCTGTAATCCGGGCTTTGTTATGAATACTATTGCACTTCTCAGACAAAATCCATATCCTGATGAGGATGAGGTAAAGGAGTTCCTTTCTGGTAACCTGTGCAGATGTTCAGGCTATGAGGGACAGCTTCGTGGAATTATGAACTTTGTAAACTATAAAAAGCAGAAGGAGAGTGATAACAATGAAGTCTGTGAATAAATGTATCCGAAAGAAGGACTCTATGGAGCTTCTTCTTGGAAAGCCTGTATATACTGACGATTTAACACCTAAAGACTGCCTTGTAGTCAAGCTTTTACGCTCACCTTATGCCAATGCAATAATCAAAGACATTAACACAGCTATTGCCATGAAGGTACCTGGCATAGAAGCTATATACACTTATAAAGATATTGATCAGCACCAGAAGCGTTTTACATGCGCAGGTCAGACTTATCCTGAACCTAGTCCATATGACAGACTTATACTTGACCAGCATGTAAGATTTATAGGCGACCCGGTTGCCATAGTTGCAGGTGAGACAGAGAACTGTGTTGACAAAGCTATAAAGCTTATTAAAGCTGAATATGAGGTACTTGAACCTGTTCTTGACTTTACAACTGCTCTTGATAATCCAATACTGGTACATCCTGAAGACAACTGGGAGGCTCTGTGTCCTGTAGGTGCTGATAATAAAAGAAATCTATGTGCACATGATGAATCTTCTAATGGTGATGTCGACAAGGTGCTGGATGACTGCGATATCATAATCGACAGAACATATCACACTAAAGCATGCCAGCAGAGTATGATGGAAACTTTCCGTACATACTGTACGATAGACACATATGGAAGACTTAATGTTATAAGTTCAACACAGATAGTCTTTCATTGTAGAAGAATAATATCACATGCACTTGGTATATCACCTTCACTTATCCGTGTGACAAAGCCAAGAATAGGCGGCGGTTTTGGTGCCAAGCAGACATCTGTAAGTGAGATATATCCTGCATTTGTAACATGGATGACTAAGAAACCGTCCAAGATCATATTTTCAAGATATGAGTCGCTAACTGCTTCATCACCAAGACATGAAATGCAGATGCATGTAAGACTGGGAGCTACAAAAGATGGCATAGTAAAGGCTATTGACCTTCATACACTTTCCAATACGGGTGCATATGGTGAACATGGTCCAACAACTGTCGGACTTTCAGGTCATAAGTCCATACCTCTTTATGGAAAGGCAGAGGCTTTCAGATTTACAAGCGATGTTGTTTACACTAATATAATGTCAGCAGGTGCATACAGAGGATATGGCGCAACACAGGGACTTTTCGCTGTTGAATCGGCAGTCAACGAACTTGCTGATATGCTGCATATGGACCCATTTGATATACGCTTTAAAAATATCGTAAAAGAGGGCGATGTCATGCCAGCCTACTATAATCAGGTCAATACGAGCTGTGCCCTTGACAGATGCTTAACACGTGTTAAGGAAATGATTAAGTGGGATGAAAAGTATCCTGTAAGAATGATATCTGATACAAAGGCAAGATATGTTGGTATGGGGATGGCTATGCAGGGTTCTGGTATCTCCAGTGTCGATGTCGGAAGTGCCACTCTTAAGCTTAATGATGAAGGGTTCTTTACTATGAATATTGGTGCTGCTGATATGGGAACGGGATGCGATACTATTCTTTCACAGATAGCGGCAGAAGTCCTTGAATGTGATACTGATGATATTACAGTATTTGGTGCTGATACGGATATATCTCCTTACGATTCTGGTTCATATGCATCAAGTACAACTTACGTTACAGGTAAAGCTGTTGAAAAATGTGCCCTTGAATTAAAGTCAAGAATAGAAAAGCTAGGTGCAAAGCTTCTTAAATGTGATGTAGATGATGTAACTTACGAAAATAAGCTTGTAAGATGTGACTCGACAGGTGAAACAGTGAGCCTTGCTGACATATCAACTGCATCTATGTGTGGCAACGATATATCTCTTTCAGTTACATACACACACTCTTCACCTATATCACCACCACCTTATATGGTCGGGGCAGCAGAAGTGGAGGTTGACCTTCTTACAGGTGAAAGCAAGGTTATAGAGTATGATGCATGTGTGGACTGTGGTACTCCAGTTAATCCTAATCTTGCAAGAGTACAGACAGAGGGCGGTATACTTCAGGGTATAGGCATGACTATGTCTGAGAATATTACTTATAGTGATAAAGGAAAGCTGTATGAGAATTCATTCTTACAGTATAAGATTCCTTCACGTATGGATATAGGTCATATCAATGTGGACTTTGAAAGCAGCTATGAGGCAGCAGGTCCATTTGGTGCCAAGTCAATCGGTGAGGTTGTTATCAATACACCTCTTCCAGCCATAACAGATGCCCTAAGCCACGCAGCAGGGAAAAGATTTTATACACTGCCTATAACACCTGAACAGATTGCTATGGCACGTGTTGAAAAATAAACTATAATCTAGTAGAATAATGTCATTAATTTATATATAAAAAAGGAATACGGTTATGAAATTATTAGAAGAAAGAATTAGAAAAGACGGAATAATAAGAGAGGGTAATGTTCTTAAGGTTGACAGCTTTATTAACCACCAGATGGATATAAAGCTTTTTGAGGAAATGGCAAAAGAATGGAAGAGATTATTTGCTGACAAGAATATTAATAAAATTCTTACAATCGAAGCAAGTGGTATCGGTATTGCTGCTATCGTTGCAAGAGAATTTGATGTACCTGTTGTATTTGCAAAGAAGTCAAAGAGTATCAACCTTGACGACAATAACTTCAGCACTAAAATCCAGTCATTCACACATGGTAAAGTATATGATGTAATCGTTTCAAAGAAGTTCTTATCTCCAGAAGACCACATCCTTGTTATCGATGATTTTCTTGCCAATGGATGCGCTCTCTTAGGACTTACTGATCTCGTTGAAAGTGCTGGTGCAACAGTTGAGGGTATCGGTATTGCAATCGAAAAAGGCTTCCAGCAGGGTGGTAAGATTATCCGTGAAAAAGGATACCAGCTTGAATCACTCGCAATTGTTGAGAGCATGGATGCAGCTAATAATACAATTACTTTCAGGGAACAGTAATAAAGTCCTGAATATATAAACACTACGTGAAAGAACGGAGATACATTAATGAACACATTAACAGAATATATGCCTGAGCTGTATGCAACATTCTGGTCGCTTATTCCACCGCTTGTTGCTATTATACTTGCGCTTATAACTAAGGAAGTATACAGTTCACTTTTTATAGGCATTATTATCGGAAGTCTTCTGTATGGGGGACTTTTCACTGCGCATTTCAGTCTTGAAACATCAATATTACACATATTTGATGACGGACTGCTTAGCGTATTATCCGACAGATCTAATATCGGCATACTCATATTCCTTGTCATACTTGGAATAATGGTATCTATGATGAATAAGGCTGGCGGCTCTAAGGCATTTGGTGAATGGGCATCGGGAAGAATAAAGACAAGAATAGGTGCAGAACTTACTTCTATTTTTCTTGGCATACTTATATTTATAGATGATTACTTTAACTGTCTTACAGTCGGAAGTGTCATGCGCCCTGTAACTGACGGACATAAGGTATCAAGAGCCAAGCTTGCATATATAATAGATGCAACAGCAGCTCCTATATGTATAATTGCTCCTATATCATCATGGGCAGCAGCCGTTACAGGTTTCGTGGAAGATGAAGACGGTTTTTCTATATTTATGCAGTGTATACCTTATAACTATTATGCCATTCTTACTATAGTTGCCCTTCTTTGTTTTGTTATATTAAGGGTTGACTTTGGTCCTATGAAGCTGCATGAGGATAATGCTGCAAAAGGTGACCTGTATACAACAAGTGACAGACCATATGCCAATGTAAGTAATGAAGAAATAATACGTGGAAACGGTAAGGTCATTGACCTTGTTTTCCCTATAATAAGCCTTATTATATGCTGTGTTATCGGAATGATATATACTGGCGGTTTCTTTAGTGGAACTGATTTCGTTACAGCATTTTCTAACTGTGATGCATCGCTTGGACTTATGATGGGAAGTTTCTTTGCACTGGTTATTACAATATTATTTTATGTTATAAGAAGGATACTTTCATTTAATGACTGTTTCTCCTGCATACCTGAAGGTTTTAAGGCTATGGTTCCTGCTATTCTTATTCTTACATTTGCATGGACTCTTAAGGCAACAACTGACAGTCTTGGTGTAAAAGAATATGTAGCCGGACTTGTAAGCGGATTATCAGTTGGTTTCCTTAACTTCCTTCCAGCTATTATATTCTTAGTTGCCATATTCTTAGCATTTGCAACTGGTACAAGCTGGGGAACTTTCGGTATCCTTATTCCTATCGTTGTAGGAACTTTTGCAGGAACTGACAAAACCATGATGATTATTTCTATATCAGCATGTATGGCTGGTGCTGTATGCGGTGACCACTGCTCACCTATATCGGATACAACTATTATGGCTTCTGCTGGTGCACAGTGCAATCATATGAATCACGTATCAACACAGCTTCCTTATGTTGTTGTCGTTGCAGTAGTTTCGCTTATAACCTATATTATTGCAGGATTTATCCGTAATCCTGTTATCTCACTTATAATCGGAATTATACTTATGGTTGGAAGTATTCTTATTATTAAGTATATGGTTGATAGTAAGCTTTCAGGTTCTGATAAGAATTAGGCTTATATAAAGATTTAAGAAGAAAGAGAGGAGATGGCATTATGATTGAGCCACAGAAAGTTGTTATTATTGTTGCATTATTGTTTATTATTTGTGTTATGCCGTTTCCTATTGGACTTCTTATGTTTAAGTTCAAGTCGGAGAAGCTCAAGGCGGAGGCCAGAAGGAAGGCAGAAGCTGAGACTGAGGGTTCTGACGTGGTGCAGGATAGCGATGATATTGCAACTGCAAATGTGAGTAATATGAAGACTAATGATATTAACGAACGGACGCCATAAGGCTGGAGAGGTGCTCCGTGAATAAGGCTTCAGTCACCAAAAAGCTGATTGGATATTTCTAAAACTTTTCCGTCTATGTTTTTTATATGGACGCAAACGTTCATACGCAACGTCCTGTTGCGTTTTCGCTCGATTTGACCTCCTTGTCAAATCGTTGTTGTGGTTTTTAGGGAAAGTTTAAGAACTATCTCAATCAGCTTTCAAGTGTTCCTTTCGCATTATTCACGAAACACCTCTCCAGACTTATGGCTGTTTTTTTAATTCAAATATACTTTTAGAAAAAATTTATAATATAAGCTAAATTAAACAGTATTCAATTTTATTATTTCAATTTTCCTTATCCGTACTCATCTGTGGTATCTGTGCCATTATAACAGCGACAAACACAAGAACGCATCCAGCTATCTCACGTGGACTAAGATGCTCAGATAATAATACCCATCCTGCAAGAGCTGCAAATACTGACTCAAGACTTAAGACAATCGCTGTAACAGAGGGCTTTGTGTATTTCTGTCCGATAATCTGCAGGGTATAGGCAACTCCGCTTGACATTATACCTGCGTATAGTATCGGAACAGCAGCACTCTTTATGTCGCTTATTCTTATATTTCCTATATGTTCAATTATTATCATTCCAACGGCTGACAGTATACCAGCTGTGAGGAACTGTATACACGACATTTTTATACCATCTGTATATGAATACCTATCAACTACAAGGATATGTGCTGTAAAACCTACTGCGCAAAGAAGAAGCAGAATATCTGATGAATATATACTGTCTATTCCACCGGACATACACAAAAGATACATTCCTGCTATACATACACAAGCTGATATTATTACAAGCTTTTGCAGCTTTTTCCCCATAAATACTGCGGCAACAGAAACCATAACTACATAGGTTGCCGTAAGAAATCCTGCTCTTCCTGATACAGCAACCCCATCTGGATAGTTATTTATTCCCATCTGCTGGAGTGTCATTGATATACAAAGTACTATTCCGCATATTATTCCCTCTTTTACCGGAAAGCCTTTATGTTTTTCTTCCATATATACAAGCTCTTTAATCTTTATGAATATAAAAAGGAAAATTGCGGCAATAATATTTCTTATTGTGTTAAATGTAAATGTTCCCAGACTGTCCCCTGCGCTTGTCTGCGCTACAAAAGCAGTTCCCCATATAAATGCCGTAAGTAAAAGTATAAGTGTTCCTTTGATGTTCTTCATAGCTGACTTTCTTCTCCTATATCTGACTGTATAATTAAATATTTATATAATATAAGATATTTTTTTATAAGTGTCAAAAACATAATCTACATAATAAAATTAAATTTGCATTTTATCCTATAATCCTGTAGAATTATAGGGAATTAAAATATTACATATGATATGATTCGTGTTAATAAGCTTCTGCTTACTATATACCCCCATATCGGAAAGGACTATATGAAAGATTATTCTATTAATACAAAATGCGTTCAGGCAGGATACACTCCTGGTAACGGAGAGCCACGCCAGATTCCTATTATTCAGTCAACTACATTTAAGTATGATACAAGTGAAGATATGGGAAAACTTTTTGACCTTGAAGCTTCCGGATATTTCTATACAAGACTCCAAAATCCTACCAATGACCATGTAGCTGCCAAAATAGCAGCGCTTGAATGTGGAACAGCTGCCATGCTCACTTCGTCAGGACAGGCTGCTAATTTTTTTGCTTTATTTAACATATGTGAATGTGGAAGCCATATTGTAGCATCCTCTTCAATATATGGCGGTACTTTTAACCTTATATCTGTAACACTCAAGAAGATGGGAATAGATGTGACATTTGTGTCACCTGATGCAACAGAAGGTGAACTCAATGCTGCATTTAAAGATAATACGCGTGCTATGTTCGGCGAATCTATTGCCAATCCTGCACTTACAGTACTTGATATTGAAAAGTTTGCCAAAGCTGCACATGCACACAATGTTCCACTCATAGTAGATAATACTTTCCCAACACCTGTTAATTGCAGACCTATCGAATGGGGTGCTGATATCGTAACACACTCTACAACAAAATATATGGATGGACACGGGGCAGCAGTTGGAGGCGTAATTGTTGATTCCGGCAACTTTGACTGGATGGCACATGCTGACATGTATCCTGGATTATGTACTCCTGATGAAAGCTATCATGGAATTACATATGCTGAAAAATTCGGAAAAGAAGGGGCATTTATAACAAAATGTACATCCCAGCTCATGAGAGATTTAGGCTGTATCCAGTCACCTCAGAATGCTTTCATACTTAATCTTGGTCTTGAATCCTTACATGTAAGAATGCCAAGGCACGTAGAAAACGGTCAGGCTGTTGCAGAATTCCTTGAAAATCATCCTAAAGTTGAATATGTAATTTATCCTGGACTTAAAAGCAGCAAGTATTATGAAACAGCTAAAAAATATATGCCAAATGGCGGCTGTGGCGTAGTTTCTTTTGAAATAAAAGGCGGAAGAGAAGCCGCTGAGAAGTTTATGAAAAACTTAAAGCTGGCCGCTATCGAAACACATGTAGCAGATGCAAGAACATGCTGCCTTAACCCTGCTACATCAACACATAGACAGATGAATGATGAACAGCTTAAGGAAGCTGGTATCTCAGCTGGTCTTATAAGAATATCTTGTGGTCTTGAGGATAAGGTTGACCTTATCGCTGACCTTGCACAGGCATTTGATTCTATCTAAATAATAACAGCTTCAATGCTCTGATTTTCTTTCATATGTATATTACTTAATATATATTTGATATATTATATTTTATGTGTTAATATAATATATATATGTAAAGGAGAAGCCTATGCACAAAAAGAGAAATATACAAAAATTATCAGGCATACTTGCTATAAATGTCATTATATTGCAATTATTTAACAGATATATTCCTGCATCTATATATGCCGCAGAAGACGAACTTCCTGTCATGCCATCATTTATATATGGTTACTTGAACAATGATGGAGTAGTTAACACAAAAGATGCTGTATTAATAAAGCAGTATCTTGCAGGTTATAAGGAGCTTGAAATTAATCTTGCAGCCGCTGACGTATCAAAAGATAATGCTATTACATCTGCGGATGCCGTAAAACTTCTTAGATATCTTGCTGGTTATGATGTAACCTTAGGCACTGAGTAAGTATTTACTTATAACTTTTAATTAATATAGCAAAGCGACACATAAGACATACTATATAGGTTATGTTTTTTGTGCCGCTTCATTTTTATAATTATTTTATTCTTTTTTTGATATTATTTATTACTATAAATGTTGTATGTACATTTTGATAGTGATATAATTGTATGACAAATTTTGGTTAATGGAGAACACTAATGAATACAATCTTACGTATATTTAGACATGATTTCAGAGGTATATGCAGGAATATGTTTGCACTTATCATCGCTTTAGGTCTGTGTATTATTCCTTCGCTATATGCCTGGTTCAATATTTATTCTAACTGGGACCCGTATGCTAACACCTCATCCATAAAGATTGCCGTGTATTCGGAGGATGAAGGCTTTACACCTGAGGGAAAAGAAAAGCAGAATATGGGTGATAGTATCATTGATAATCTTCGTGAAAATGATAAGCTTGGCTGGACATTTACGAAAGATAAAGAAAGTACTATTAATGGTGTTAAAAGCGGTGAATATTATGCCGCTATTATAATAGGAAGTAACTTTTCACGTTCAATGATTAATTTCCTTAATGACAATATGGAAACTCCTTCTGTAACTTATTATGAAAATGCCAAGAAAAATGCGATTGCAAGTAAGATTACACAGTCAGGTATGTCAACACTTCAGGAAACTATCAATGAAACATTTATTGAAACTGTAGTAGTTACTATTCTTAACTCTACAGATGCTGACGAACTTACTAAAAATAACGTATTATCTGATATAGCTGATAAGCTGAAAGATATAAGCGATAATATATCCGAATATGACAGCGCCATAAAGCAGTTTAGCGAAAGCAATAATAATCTTTCTGCTACTCTTAAAAAGACTGACACTCTTGTAGGAAATATACAGTCAGACATGTCAGATGAGCAGCTTAACTCATCTAAGTCATCTGCTGACTCTGTTATAGATGACTACATGTACAACATAAATTCTTCACTGTCAAAACTTACCGATATTAACTCGTCTCTTGAAAAAGCAATATCTGACCTTAGAGATAAGATTGCTTCACACAAGGATGATAATTCTCCTATTGATAAACAGGATATAATATCTTCACTTAATGACCTTAAAGCGCAGATGAACAATGCATACGATATAAGTGAACAGTTAGTCAACACTTTAAAGCCTGTTCTTGAACATTTTAAAGAAATTGACAACAATAATGGAGGATATAATCAGGTACTTTATGACAGTCTTATAAGCTCACTTGATATTATGCCTAAGCTTATAAAGGGTGCAGCCCAGACACTTGATACGTTCATCCAGTGGTATGAACAGACTGATACAAGCCCTAAGCTGCTGCTTAACCGCCTTGATAATGTACTTGCACAGTGTCAGACAAGCATCAGTTCACTTGACAATATATTGACAACAAGTATTACAGGTTCTGTTGACAAAGTAGGAAGTCTTTTCAAGACATCTATTGCAACTATATATGATTCGCTTATAGATGCCTCGAATAGTTTAAGCTCTGTTAGTACTATTATTAATGGTGCTGACAGCACATTATCAAATGTGAATATAACACTTGAAACTATGTCTGGACTTATTGACAATATTAAAAATACTCTTGATAAAGCTGACAGTGAACTTAATGTACTAAAAGCAGATGGAAAGTATGAGCTTGTACAGAAGCTTCTTGATAAAGATTCTTCTGAATATGGTGAGTTCTTCTCATCACCTGTAAAGGTTACAACCGAAAATGTATATGAAGCTGTCAATTACGGTACAGCTGTAGCTCCATTCTATACTACACTTGCTCTCTGGGTTGGCGGACTTTTACTTACAGCACTTATAAAGACATCACCAGATGATCTTGATGAATTCAAAAATGCCACACTTACACAGAAGTACTTTGGACGTTACATTATATTCTGGCTTATGGGGCAGATACAGGCAATAATCACAGTACTTGGTGACTTATATCTTCTTAAGATATACTGTGTTCACCCTGGTATATTCATGCTTACAGCTTCTATAGTAAGCTTTGCATTTACACTGCTTATATATACACTTACATTATCTTTCGGTGATGTAGGTAAAGCTTTAGCAGTTGTACTTGTAGTTATCCAGATAGCAGGTTCAAGTGGAACATATCCTATAGAACTGTTACCATCGTTCTTTAGAAATGTTTATATATACTTCCCATTCCCTTATGCAATCAATGCAATAAGAGAATGTGTGAGTGGTTTCTACAAATATGATTATTTTATACTTATGGGACAGCTTATGCTCTTTGTTATCGGAACTCTTTTCTTAGGTCTTCTTATAAGGAAGCCTTTTATGAAGCTGAACCACTATATGCACCATCGTATGCATGATACTAAGATGATGTAATACTGCATAGCCTGTAATTACAGGTATTACGGGGCTATACATATAATTTTAATTGTTAATAAGACACATTTATAATAAGTCTTAATGACAAACGACCTGTCAGATTATAATTCGTGTAATAATACTACACAGAAATGAGGATTAGTATGTCAAAAGCTAGTAAACAGGCTGTTCTTAACAGCTCCGTTGAAATGATTCGTGAATATTACGAAAAAGAACATAAGCATAATAAAGACAGAATAAAGTATGGAATAATTGCTATGCTTATTATACCTATTGTATTTCTAATCCTGTTATTCGTTGTCAACAGTTCTAAAGTAATATTTCTTGTAATGTGGATAGCATCCTTATTCATTATAAGCGGCTACCTGATTGCAATAGAGTATAAAGATTACAATATGTCAGAAAACTTAAAAGATATTATTGGTAATGAAAACAAGGATACACTTATAGATACTACTAAGGTCATCACAGATATTGCCAAAAACTATGTAAGTCCTGTTGAGTCTATTAAATCAGCTATTCTTGAAGATGAACATGAAGGAACTAACGGTGCTGGCAACAATGATTCCAATCAGGATAATGATGCTGAAACTATAGAAAGTGATAATATTAACAGTAATTATATAGATAATGATGTAAAATCTAATAATTATAATGATACAATACCTATCAATAATATAAATAATGGCAGCAGCTATAATACTGGTAATAAAACTGATAGTATAGCAGTTAATAATTTCAATAATATGTGTAATGACAGCATTAATCATAGTACACCAGCTGGCAACACATTACCAGCTAACTGTCAGAACATAGTTATTGACAATAAACTAAGTAACAATACAATAACTATAAGCATTGATAATATAACAAATGCTGTAAACATAACTATTAACCCAAATAAGGAGGCTGTAAAATAATGAAAAATATAGGCAGAGTCTTCTGGAATGATTGTAAACACATAGGCCGTAATGTTGTAGCTCTTATCGTTGTTATGGGACTTGCTGTGTTACCCTCACTCTATGCATGGTTTAATATATTATCAAACTGGGATCCATATGGTTCAGACTCAACATCTAATATCAAAGTAGCAGTTGCCTATGATGACACAGGTATCAATATATCTGGCATTGATGTTAATATAAGTACTAATATAATAGAAGCCTTAAAGACAAATGATACTATCGGATGGGTATTCACTGACACTACAGACGAGGCTATAGAGGGAGTATGGGCAGGGGACTACTACGCAGCACTTATTATGCCTGAGGATTTCTCTAAGGATATGGTAAGCTTTCTTGCAGACAATATGACTCATCCTGAGATTATATACTATACAAACCAGAAAAAAAATGCTATAGCACCTAAAATAACTGATAAAGCTAAAACTGCCGTACAACAGCAGGTTAATGCAACATTTATAAGTACACTTACTGAGGCTATTATGAAATCGGCAGATGTAGCGGACAATATTGGTGCTAATAAAAATAACACCGCTGATAGTTCATCTGGCAATACAAATATATCTGGCAGTTCCATACTTGATATACTTATAGCTAAGTTTCAGGTTATTAACACACAGGTATCTACATTTGACAGTGTGCTTACTACACTCTCCAATATAATCGGTACTGCCCAGTCCACTGCTGATACTGCCAAAGGCATAAGTCCTGACTTAACTGGTACATTTGATGGTGAAAAAGCTATACTGAACGAACTTAACCAAACTATAGGACAAAGCTCACTTATAGATTCATCAATATTATCTACTATATCACAGGATATTGATGCAGTAAGCGGATATATGAATTCCATATCTGATATCTACAGTGATATGGGCTACAATATAGACGACTTCAACAATTCAATAAGCCAGATGGGTGACTCAATCAATAATACACTTACTATGGTAAAAAGCCTTGAGGACAATATAAGCGAAACAACTGACAAACTTACAGAATTCAAGAACAGTGGTGCCTACTCACTGTTACAGACAGCTATATCATTTAATACGGATGAACTGGCATCATTTATATCTTCGCCAGTTGCAATAGCTACCGAAGACCTTTACCCTATCTCAAACTATGGTTCAGCTATGTCACCATTCTACTCAGTCCTTTCAATCTGGGTAGGTGCGCTTATACTCGTAGCCATAATACATGTAAAGGTACATCCTTTTGATGGCGTTAAAGTTAATTCTGTTGAAGCATTTTTCGGAAGATATATTACTTTCTTTCTTATAGGACAGGCACAGGCTCTTCTTATAACGCTTGGCGATCTGTTCTTTATAGGAATACAGTGTATACATCCATTTAAGTTCTGGTTTGCCGCAGCTTTCACATCATTTGTATTCACAATGATAACATATTCACTTACAGTTGCATTTGAAAATGTAGGTGAAGCTGCAGCAGTTGTAATAATGGTTATTCAGGTAGCCGGAGCTGGTGGTACATTCCCTATCCAGTGTCTGCCTGCCATATATCAGGCAATCTACAAGTACCTGCCATTCACTTATGCCATGGATGCATTAAGAGAATGTGTCGGTGGAACATATAGCTGGTACTACTGGAAATGTATACTTGCACTTTTCATCTATGTACTCATATGCCTCTTCATCGGACTTGTAGTAGCAATACCTTGCCGTAAATTAAACGCAATAGTAGACAAGAGCAAAGAAAAATCAGAGGTCATGATATAGTGTGCGCAAAGAAAAAGTAAGCGGCTGCATAGCAGACATTTACTTTTTCTGCGCCACTAACGAACGAATAGTCATGCGAAGCAGGACGGATAGCGTGTCAGCGCGAATTCGTGAGTGTCCGGATGACAATGAAAGTAAGCGGCTGCAAAGCTGCTTACTTTTTTTGCGTCTTTCTTCACATATGATTATTCATATATAATGCTATTATGCTGTATTATAAAATCTAAACTGGCATAAGCTAATAACATTATATATTACGGAGGTCACTATGTACAAAAAGACACAAATAAAATCAACCAGTAAATCCCACAAAAAATATATTCTCGATGATAATTCCATTAATAAATTCAAAACCATATTAATAAATGAAGAGAAAAAGCCCCAGACAATAAAAAAATATATGCGCGACATAATCAAGCTGAAAGAATATGCCTCTGGAAGACCTGTTAATAAGGAACTGCTTATAACTTACAAAGAACATCTTAAAAAGGACTGTGGTTATAAGACAACAAGTATTAACTCATTTCTTGCAGTCATCAATACATTTGTAACAGAAATGGGGTGGAATAATCTAAAAATAAAAATGATAAAAGTACAGAAAGAAACATTTGTACCCGAAAACAAAGAAATAAGTATAAATGAATATAAGGCTCTCATAAATGCCGCTATCAAAAAAGGTGATGAACGAAAGGGCGGTTATGAGCATTTCATGATGAAGGAAATCCATGAGCAGCCAAAGGCAGTTAAGGATACTCTTAATTCGGTGCTTAAGGATGGAAAGCTGGACTTATCAGCTGTAGAGCTTACGGATGAAGAGATAAAGAAGATATCGCAGATATACATTGTGGCATGCGGTTCTGCTTATCATGCAGGTGTTGTTGCGCAGTATGTCATTGAAGACCTTGCAAAGATTCCAGTACGTGTTGAGCTTGCTTCAGAATTCAGATACAGAAAGCCATTACTTGACCCAGACGTACTTGTGGTCGTCATAAGCCAGTCAGATGAAACAGCGGACAGTCTTGCAGCATTAAGACTTGCAAAGGATAAAGGACTTAAGACTCTTGGCATAGTAAATGTGGTTGGAAGTTCGATAGCAAGAGAAGCTGATAATGTATTTTACACGCTTGCAGGACCTGAGATAGCTGTTGCCACAACTAAGGCGTACAGTACACAGCTTATAGCAGCTTACTGTCTTGCATTACAGTTTGCTTATGTGAGAGGAGAGATGGAACTTTCTGGGTATGAAAGGCTTCTATCAGAGCTTGAAACTATCCCTGAAAAGATAGAGAAAATACTTGAGGACAAAGAAAGAATCCTGTGGTTTGCAGCAAAGGTTGCTAACTCAAAGGACATTGGATTATCCAAAGAGGACATTTTAAAGAAGCTTGAAGATAAGCTCAACATATCATTACAGAAAGCTCAGGAATATCTTGTTATGTTTGGAAAACAGACCAGTTCAAGATAGACAAACTTGATATTTACATTTCTAAATGATAAAATAATATATAATTATTAGATATTTGCCGTATGCTAATCATATGTAAAGGAGTGCTAACTAATGGGAAGATTTGTCAATCCTGATAATAGTGCATTTCAAGTTGCACTTAATTCTAAAATATATATAGACAAAACCGGATTAATAGAATACACCAATAGTGTTCTTGATACATCTGATGCATATATATGCAACAGCCGTCCCCGCAGATTTGGTAAATCATATACTGCTAATATGCTTGCTGCATATTATAGCAAAGGCTGTAATTCTGAAGAAATGTTTTCTGGATTAGATATCAGCAGAAAATCTGATTTTAAAACACATCTTAATCAATATGATGTTATTCATATTGATATACAATGGTTTTTGGCTAATTGTTATAATTCTAATAAAATTGTATCATTTTTATCTGATAGTGTAATAAGCGAATTACGTGATATATATCCTGACATTTTGCCTTTGGGAGAATTATCTTTACCTGATAGTCTGTCACGTATTAAAGATAAAACTGGACAAAAGTTTATTATAATAATTGACGAATGGGATGTACTAATTCGTGATGAGGCTACTAATTATTATATACAAAATGAGTACATTAACTTTCTAAGAGGAATGTTTAAAGGAACTGAACCAACAAAATATATCCAGCTTGCATATCTGACTGGAATATTACCTATAAAAAAAGAAAAAACGCAATCTGCTGTTAACAATTTAGAAGAATTTACAATGCTTCATTCTTATGAATTAGCTCCTTATATAGGTTTTACTGAAAATGAAGTTAAAATGCTTTGCCAAAAATATGATAGAGATTTTGAAAAAGTTAAAAAATGGTATGATGGTTACTTATTAGAAAATTATGAAATATATAATCCTAAGGCTGTTGTAAGCGTTATGTTAAGAGGCAAATTCAGAAGCTATTGGTCTGAAACTGGCTCTTATGAAGTTATCGTACCACTTATAAATATGAATTATGATGGGTTAAAAAATACAATTATTGAAATGCTTTCAGGGCAGAATGTAAAAGTTAATACCTTAACATTTAAAAATGACCCTGCCAACATACAAAGCAAAGATGATGTTATAACTTATCTCATACATCTTGGTTATCTTGGTTATAATGAAAAAGATGAAACTGCATTTATTCCTAATGAGGAAATACGTCATGAATTAATTAATGCTGTAAAAAGTACCAATTGGAGTGATTTAATTCATTTCCAATATGAATCAAATCATTTATTAGATGCAACCTTATCTATGAATACGCAAGAGGTTGCAGAACAAATTCAGAAAATACATTCTGAATATGCATCCTCAATTCAATATAATGATGAAAATTCACTTAGTAGTGTCCTCACTATTGCTTATCTAAGCAGTATGCAGTACTATTTTAAACCTATACGCGAATTACCCACAGGAAAAGGATTTGCTGATTTTATATATATACCAAAGCCTGAATATATACGCGATTATCCAGCGCTTATCGTAGAATTAAAATGGAATAAAAATGCAAAAACAGCTCTGGAACAAATAAAAAATAAAGATTACCCTGAAGCAATCAAACAATATACCGGTAATATCATTTTAGTTGCTATAAATTATGACAAAAAATCTAAGAACCATGAATGTATTATAGAAAAATTATCTGTTAATTAGTATATCAATAATGCTTAACTATCCCCAAAAACAGCCAGCCTTTCATCTGTCTATTAGGGGATAGTTACTTTTATCCGCACCTTAAAACATCTCCGTACCATTCTCCCCACACCTTTTAAGTCGCTTATACATTCCCTGCTTAGTCATTCCCAGCTTGGCGGCAGCCTGCTCTGCACCAAGAGAGGCTATCATTTTGCGTACTTCCTCTACAGAGATATTATAATATTTGCCAACTCTGCCTGCATTTCTTGTAGTCCACTTCTGAAGCTTTTCCTCATCATAGCTTAATACAAGACGGGTTCTGTCCGATGACTGCCTTATCTCAGCTTTACCACCAAAGAGATTTAACAGACTATTCAGTTTTTCAACCTGTTCATCATCATTTTCTGTATGGTTAATATCAAATACCAGTATATTAAAATCTTTCATAGACTCCATAAGTTCTTTATCCAGCCTTTCTAAGTTGTTATTTCATACATCTGATTTATTTCCTTATAATTACATATTATATCATCCATTCATAACTTATGCATTATCCATATACACATTTATTCATTTTACTGTAATTGAACAAATAAACAAAAGTACACAAATATAAATCATTTTGTTTATGACTCAGATATATTTTTCAATATATGAGGCAAATATAAAACACAGACTATTATTACTTGACTATCAATAATATGGGTGTTAAAAAAATAACAATTAATTCGACCGATTAGTCGAGAAATGGTGATGTAATAAAGAATAATAACAGAAAACAGGAAATTATTGAGAGCTGCATAAGCCTGATATGCAAGAATGGCTTTGACACAGCTTCTATGCAGAATATAGCTGATGAAACCGGTATATCTAAGTCGTCTCTTTATTTTTACTTTAACTCAAAGGAAACAATTTTTAAAGAAGTTTATGAGTATTGCCACAAGTTAGATGTCGATGCCTGTAATCAGGGAATAAGCGGACTTAATACAGCTATTATACAAAGCTGTATTAGACATTGATATTAATAAATAAAAATAACCGTCAAAATGCATATAACGCCGATAAAGCAGGATTTATCGGCGTTATGTATTGTTATATTTATCACTCTTCTTTTATTATATAACTACAAAACAATTTAAAAATATGGCTACGAAGTTAATTCCCCCCGTAACCACATACATATATTATTCCTCCTCATCCCTTCTATGATAAAGCGGAATTCTAGCTGCAATCTTACGATGTTCTTCCTCCATAGCTGCATAATGTTTTGCAGTTGTATTAATATCCTTATGTCCAAGAACATCACTTACAAGTCGTATATCGCCGGTATCTTTATAAAGTGCCGTACCGTATGTACTTCGCATTTTATGTGGTGATATTTTCTTGTCTGGTGTGGCATTTTTAGCGTACTTTTTAACCATACGTTCGATTGCACTTACACTCATGCGACTTTTTTTCATTGATATAAATACAGCCTGTTCATCAGAATCTGGATTACCAAGAAGCAATGGACGTTCATTTTCTATGTAGTCCTTCAGCGCATTTTCAGTTGTCTCATTAAAATAAAGATGTGCATCTGAACCACCTTTTCTCACTATACTAATAGTTCTATAATTAAAATTTACATCATCAAGATCAAGACCTGCACACTCAGATACACGGATACCAGTATTAAGAAGCAATGTTATAAGTGCCGTATCACGTAACTGTGTCTTCTTACACTTCTGGATTTGAAGCTTATTTCCCTTAATATTAGTATTTGAAACAACATCTAAAAATGTATTGACTTCCTCATCATTCAGGCGGATTATATCCTTCTGTGGAATTTTCACACGCTTAGCTGCCCCGATTGTCGGATTATTCTTCATATACTGATGAAGACATGCAAACTCAAAAAAGCCTCTGAGTGCCGCCATACGTCTTGCTATTCCTTTATCCTGATTCTGGTGTTCGCTTTCGCTCCCATCTGACGGATTATTAAATCTAAGATATCTCTGATACTCATTAATATCTTCAAAAGTCAGATTTTCAAGAAAATCTATACTTATATCCTTAATCGCCGTATTTTTAAGAAGTGTATTTCTTTCAGTCAAAAACTTTAAAAATGTCTGCATGTCATATGCATATGCAATGACCGTATTAATCTGTGATGAAAGCTCTTTATCATCAAGATAGGACACAACATATGGAGGCAGAGCTTTTTCTATCTCTTTTAACTTGGTTAATCTTTTCTTGTTCTTTTCTTTATAATATTCTGAATTAATTCCCATATAAATATCCTTTATAACTATAAATGAGTAATTTTAAAATATTACACAATCCTTATCCTTTTTCATATAAGCATTTATTCTTCTCTTTAATAACTGTGGGTCTATCGGCGCATAGATTACATCTTCAACATAAGGATACGAAACCGCCATCCTCAGCTCCGCCATACTTCCTTCTTTACATATGACAATAATAGGAATATTTCCTATATTCTCCTTAGCTATACTGTCAATAAGTTCCTTTCCATTATCAGCACTTTCTGATATGTCAACATATATGAATGGAATATCTTCTGTATACTTATTAATAATCTTTAACAGGTCATTCATATTTTCTGCGTGACATATCTTAATCTTAGCATCATGTACGAATTCTATCGTACTTACTATATTTCTGGACTTTGTTACAACAGGTATGACTTTAGATATAACTTTTTCGCTCTTAACTATGCCATATTCGTGATAACATGACTTTCCTGCCTGCTTTCATTCATATAAACAATTACCTTTCACACAAACATACGAATATAACATTCTTACTAATCATCTTATCACTCTATAGAAAATAAAACAAGTACCAGCATAAATATCTGAATTATTTAAAATGATTATTATTGAATGTAATATTTCTATCCATATGATTATATATTCTCACTATCAAGCCAAAGTACAGCTTTCAATATATCAGGTTTAAATACATCATCAAATATGTAATCCTCGTATAGATTTTCTATATTTTCTTCTGAATATTCAACCTGTCTTGAGAATATATGGACTATGTCCATTCTGTCTGCAAATGTATAACTTCTGTGATTATCCATCCATCTTAGCATATCCATCTGCCTTATAACAAAGAAATTCGTTACAAGCATCTGGCACTTTCCAAGAACATCATAATCATAAACAGCCTTTGCAAAATATCTGTATACAAAATACTCTAAAAGCTGTCTGTACTCATACTCCCTGTCAGCTATATATGTTCCGAACTCCTCGCTTAATATGCCATATTCTTCCCTGCTCATCTGTTCATGCAGACTGCTTATAACATCCTTAAGCATAATCTCCCACGACTCATTAAGCAACTCCATCTCCTCGTATGGAACTAATATTTCTCTTATACTCTCCTGAAGTGATATATCACTGAACTCACCGTTATCGTACATTTCTCTTGTATCTTCCAAAAGTCCAGCGCCATATTCCTTCATATAGGAAGCGGCTATTTCTTTTATTCTGTCATACTCTCCATCATTGACACATTCCTGTACTTCACTTCCAAGTGATAATATAACGATAAGCTTTTCGTGGATTGAAAGACCTTCTCTTTCAAGAATTCCAAAGACTGCCTCGCGCGCTGCAAATATCTTTGATGCATATTCACTGTCGTATTCTGAGTCAGCATCATATTCCTCATCTAATGGCTGTTCTTTCATTGTAAATGTTTCATTCTTAGATAACATAAGTCTTGCTGCCTCTTCGCAAGCCATACCTATGCCCGACTCCTTAATCGTACCATAATATTCTGAATATCTTGGAAACTGGCTGCACACAACACCAAGATACTTTTCACCAAGTTCCTTATGAACTACACACAATCCTTCCTCTGTAAGCATAGGACACCTGTTATCAACCAGCTTAAAGCAGTGCTCACCGTCTTCACTTTCTACTATACTGCTTCTTAACTTTTCTCCTATCTTACCTGTCATCTGCTGGTAATATTCATAAGTTTCCTCATCAATATCTATCTCCCAGCCTCCTACACAGCAGTTATCCTTACATTCTCCAGCTATACATCGAAATTCATCATAATAATATGGAACTCTTAACTTCATCTTTATGCCCGCCTTATCATATTATTTCTACGCTTAGTATATCTTCAACACGTATTGTTTTTCCATCCTGCATTATTAATATTCTATCATAGTCGTCAATAGCACGCACTATGCCGGAATACTCTTCATAATGTCCGCCTTCTTTTAATTCGTCCTTCACGAAATATTTTACTGTAACACTACAATCCTCATCCGACAAACCTTTCGTACTTTTATCAAGTGCCGTTCTCATCAAAATAAACTGTTCATTGAGCCTGTTGATATCATCCTCCTCAAGCTCTATCTTACTGTCTGTAAGCCTTGCCACCTCTGAAACAGCATCCTCATAGCCTGTAAGTGCTGCAAAAGGTGAAAACTGAGCCGCCCGCTCATAGTTAGACATCTTTCTGTGTCTTAATGAGTCCGGACGGCTTTTATTAATAATATCACTATAATCTGAATTGACCATAACTCCTGCTTTCCTGATAAAAAAGTTGTATTATTCAAATATAGTATTTATGCCTTATGCCCGCCTATCTGACGGTTTCTGTCCATCGCAGTTGCCCCTTCTTTAAGATTCATTCCTCTGACAATAGCATTTTTACCATACTTTTTCTTTATATCTATCACTGTCTTTAGAACCTTTTTCTCTTTATCTAACTGTATATCTTCTTCCTTATTATTATCAGTTTCCAGAAAATCTGAAAACAGGTCAAGCTGTCTGAAATCACCTTTTTTATCAGCTTCCTCCTCACGGATAACGTGATTGGCTGTCACATTAAGCCGCCTTACCATAAGCCTTTTGTCCACTATATTATCAAAAAGCTCTAAAACCTTTGTCGTTGACAGCTTAACAGATGATGAGAACCTGCCAAGATTAGCTGTTCCATGTGCATGCTTAGGTATCCGTCTTCCATACCGGTCACGCACAACTTCTCCCTTATAAGTACCCTCAGACATATGTGACTCACTGCTTATATTATCAATATCATAACCTACTGTAAGTACGAGCTGGTCTGTCACAAGTCCTTTATCTATAAGCTCAAGCATAAGAAGGTCGACCATCTCACTCACGACAAGCCTTGTTTTTTCAAAGTCATACGCGCAGTGAAGCACCTGTCCTGAACCGATACTGTTAGACTCTGGCTTATAGCTTTTTATGTCAGCTATAGTACATGGCTCATATCCCCACGCATGGTCGATAAGAAGCTCTGCATTTACGCCAAACAGCTTATATAACAGTTCTTCATTATAGAAATCACTGTCACTGCCAAGGGAACATCTTGCGACATCCCCCATTGTATACATGCCATATTCAGACAGCTTCTTTGCATAGCCTGGACCAACTCGCCAGAAGTCAGTTATAGGCTTATGTCCCCACAGCTTTTCACGGTAACTGTGCTCATCAAGCTCTGCTATTCTTACGCCGTCCTCATCAGCTTTGATATGCTTCGCAACTATATCCATAGCTATCTTACACAGATAAAGATTGGTTCCGATACCTGCTGTAGCAGTTATGCCGGTAGTTACCAGGACATCCTTTATCATCTTTCTTGCAAGCTCATGCGTAGTCAGATTATATGTGTTAAGATATGCCCCCACATCTATAAACACCTCATCAACAGAATATACATGTATATCCTCCGGTGCAACATACTTAAGATATATGTTGTATATCATTGTTGAATATTTCATGTATAAAGACATCTGTGGTGTCGCAACGATATATGACAGTTCAAGATTTTTATTATGTTCAAGCTCTGTGGCACTATATGAACTTCCACTTAACTTATGCCCGTAGGCTTCATTACGCCTCATTGCATTAATCTCATTTACCTTTGAAACAACCTCAAAAAGTCTTGCCCTTCCTGATATCCCGTATGACTTAAGTGATGGTGACACCGCAAGGCATATCGTCTTTTCAGTCCTTGATGCATCCGCAACAACAAGATTGGTATCAAGCGGGTCTAACCCTCTTGTCACACACTCAACAGAAGCATAAAATGTTTTTAAATCAATGGCTATATACATATGCTTAACTGACATACTTATCTCCATTTCCACACATTTTCACATAATCTTATATCTTTCTCATAACCTCAAGTCTTTTATGAAGCTCTTTTATATGGGAAAGCTCTGCATCATCAACGGCACGTCCTGAATAATAATATTCAACTTTACCTCTCTCATTACTATTATGTTCACCATCAATAATTCCATTCTTAATAAGTGTATTCTTAAGATTATTAGATACACCTATATTGCCATCAATAATTTCTATATCTGACGGAAACAGCTTTGCGAATGAATCCTTGAAGTAGTTAAAATGTGTACAGCCTAATACAAGCTCTGAATAATCACCGAAATTATATCCGGCAAATTCATTATTAAGATAATTCATAACATTTGACGAATTAAACTCATCCTTCTGTGCAAATCTTACAAGCATAGGAAGTGCAACTACATCTACTTTATGGTTAATGTCATACTTCATTATAAGATTTTTAAGCTTTACCCCCTTTGATGTCACAGGTGTCGCAACAACCATAATCCTCTTATCCCTGTTATGCTGACAAGCGGGCTTTACGGCTGGTTCTATGCCTATGATAGGTAACTGGTACTTGTTACGCAGATATGTAATCGCCGCACTTGTAGCAGTATTGCAGGCAAGCACAACTGCCTTGCAGCCTTTTTCTACAAGAAATCCGACCGCATTATCAACATATTCGCGTATCTGTTCATTAGTCTTCTCACCATATGGAACATTATCTACATCCGCATAAAATACATAATCAACCTCAGGCAGAGTTATCATAGCCTGATGAAGTAATGATAAGCCTCCTATACCTGAATCAAATATACCTATCTTCACGATTACCGCCTCCTGATATCCGTCATTGTTCTTTTGCATTTATTACATAATTACTCTCTGGTGCCTATTATAATCTGGTTGTCCACTCACTGCAATCCCATACGTCTGTTGCCAGACCATCATAGAACTCAGGTTCATGGCATACCATAAGAATACTTCCCTTGTACTCAAGAAGTGCTCTCTTAAGCTCATCCTTTGCATCTACATCAAGATGGTTAGTAGGCTCATCAAGTACAAGTATGTTAGACTCCCTGTTTATAAGCTTACAAAGTCTTACCTTAGCCTGTTCACCACCGCTTAATACTCTTACCTTGCTTTCGATGTGCTTAGTTGTAAGACCACATTTGGCAAGTGCTGACCTTACTTCATAATGTGTAAAGCCAGGAAACTCCTGCCATATTTCCTCTAAGCATGTAGTATCTATATCTGGTGCCATCTCCTGCTCAAAGTAACCTATCTCAAGATAATCGCCTCTTACAGCTTCTCCAGATATAGGCTTGATAATACCAAGCAGACTCTTTAAAAGAGTAGACTTTCCTATACCATTAGCACCTGTAAGTACAATCTTCTTTCCTCTCTCCATCTCGAAATTGAGCGGCTTTGAGAGCGGTTCGTCATAACCTATTACAAGGTCCTTAGTTGTAAATATATACTTTCCCGGTGTTCTTGCAACCTTGAAGTTAAACTCAGGCTTTGGCTTCTTTTCAGCAAGCTCTATCATGTCCATATTATCAAGTCTTTTCTGTCTTGACATAGCCATATTTCTTGTAGCAACTCTTGCCTTATTTCTTGCAACGAAATCCTTAAGGTCAGCTATTTCCTTCTGCTGCTTATCATATGCAGCCTTCTGCTGTGCCTGCTTCATCTCATATACTTCCATAAACTTATAATAGTCGCCGACATAGCGGTTAAGTTCATGATTATCCATATGATATATAATGTTGATAACACAGTTAAGAAAAGGAATATCGTGGGATATAAGTATAAATGCATTCTCATAATCCAGAAGATATCTTTTCAGCCAGTCGATATGCTCTTTGTCAAGATAATTAGTAGGCTCATCAAGAAGCAGAATATCCGGCTTTTCTAATAAAAGCTTGCCTAAAAGTACCTTTGTTCTCTGTCCGCCACTGAGGTCTGTAACGTCTTTATCAAGTCCTAAGTCAAGCAGTCCTAAGGCTCTCGCAACCTCCTCAACCTTTGCATCTATCATATAGAAGTCGTGGTTAGTCAGAAGATCCTGTATAGTACCAAGCTCCTCCATATACGCTTCCATCTGTGCATCATCGGCATCCACCATCTTATCGCATATCTCATTCATACGCTCTTCCATAACAAAAAGGTCATCGAACGCCTGTCTCATAACAGAGCCTATGGTCATTCCCTTTTCAAGCACCGAGTGCTGGTCAAGATAACCTATCTTTATGTTTTTTGCCCACTCTATCTTACCTTCATCGGGCATAAGCTTTCCTGTTATTATATTCATAAATGTGGACTTTCCCTCACCATTGGCTCCAACAAGCCCTATATGCTCGCCCTTTAATAATCTGAACGACACATCATCAAATATCGCCCTGTCACCAAAGCCATGTGTAAGATGTTCTACATTTAATAAACTCATATATAATCTCCATTCTTTTTATGTTATTCTTATCCTGCCTAAGACTTCAAAAAGCTCCTTTTCTGCATATACAGATGAAAAAGGAGCTTCTGTTCTTAATTATAATCTTATAAATCGCGTGTCTGGAACTTTCTGTAATATACCTTTAATGAATCCTTTGACACCTTTATCTTCTTTAACTGGATACCACCCATCAGGAACTCCTGTGGGATATTGTTAATAAAATACTTCTGCAGCATAGCCTTAAGCTGCATATTCTTAGACCTCTGCATAGCCACAAGTATAAATACCAGCGCAAATATAATAAGCTTACCCCACACTCCTGTTGAAGCCCATAGTACAAGTGCAATGTTCGTAGAAAATGTAAATATTATAAATGTAAATATTACACTGAATATAACAGTGTATATATATGTCTTAACCCACTCAACAAGGCTTAACATTTTTAATTGATATATAAACTTATGATAATTCCTTGATTCCTCAAAAGTTATAGGCATCTCATATACTTCCATAAGGCACCTCCTGCAAAAATAAAAATCTTTAATAGATTATATCGCTGAAATGCCATATTATCAAGCCTCTAAACATTATAAATACCTGCATTTTCTTAAAAAAAACTAAATTCTTCCTGCTTTAATAATCACTAAGTATTTCCTCTACATATTTTATTGATATTTCCAGATAATTTGATATTTCATATTCTGGCACACCATTGTCGTGAAGAATAAATATCAGCTCCTCTATTGTTGTACCTTTTCTACGTTCTACTAATATAAAGTGTTTTACCTGTGCCTCATTCACTCATATCACCTCCGCATTAATGAATACTCTTTCGTTATATTTATTTATTATGCATTAAGACCACTCAGACGAAGTATATCCTCAAGCATATACACTCTGTTAAATGGGAATGAAAAATAATAACCGTCTGCTACATCCTTCGTTTTTTCTATAACATCTACGGCAAGCTTTATTCCTGCCTCCTCACCTTCTTTTTTAGTCATATCTGCACGGTATCTTGAAAGAACCTCATCTGTAACATCTATTCCTGCCATCTCATTTTTCATAAATGTGGCATTTTTAAGACTTACAAGCGGCATAATTCCACACAGTATACGCGCGCCCGTTTCTTTCTTTATAGTATGTATTCTTTCTATATCCTCATCTGAGAATACAGGCTGTGTCATAAAAAATGTAGCACCTGCTGCCATCTTCTTCTTAACACGCCCTATCTCTATATCAAGACGCTTCCTGCCCTGATTAATAGCTCCTCCATACGTAACAGGTTCTGATGTAAACTGTTCCTCATTCATATCATCTATTATATTCATAAGCCCTACAGAATCAAAGTTAAATACACTCTTTACACTGCTTCTTATCATCTGTGGTATAGGGTCACCCGTAATAACCAGAAAGTTATTAATATCATTAATATGCGCCCCTAAAAGCTGTGAACGTATAGCAATCGCATTCTTGTCACGACAGCACAGATGCGGCATAACGCACATTCCTGTCTGCCTTGATACCTTTGCAGCTATAAGTATTGAGTCAGCTCTTGTTCTTCCTGACGGCGAATCAGGAAATGTAAGCACATCAACTCCCTTTTCCTTAAGATAATGTGCTGCATCCATAAGCTTGTCTGCATTACTGTCAAAAGGTGGTGCAAGCTCAACTGCTATAAGCTTCTTTCCATCCTTTCCGCTGTAAAATGCGCTATCAGTAACCGACTTCTTCTCATCTTCACCATAAGTCTTATCACTGTTTACAGTAAGCTTATCCAAACTTTCTGATAACTGTGATATTCTTCTTATATAATCAGGAGTTGTTCCACAGCAGCCACCTGCGATATCAGCTCCTGCCTTTATTATGTCACATACCTTCTGTGAATAATATTCTACATTCCTGTCTGAGAACACCATTCGTCCGCTTACGATATTAGGATACCCGGCATTAGGAAGTGCTGTAAAAAACTTATCTGTGTACTTTCTCTCCCTTTCTACGAACTGTTCCATATGTGCAGGTCCTATTCCACAATTAAAACCGACCGCATCTATTCTCTCAATTCCATCAGCAGCAGATATAAGCTTTCTTGCACTAAGTCCTGAATTACTGTAGCCAAACTGACTTATAGCGAACTGTACGATAACGAAAGCGCCGTCAGGCACAGCATTAATAGCAGGTATGATATTAGAAAGGTCTGAAAATGTTTCAAATACATATACCTCAGTCTTTTCCTCTCCAAATGCCTTTACTATTTGGACATATTCATCCTCAACCACCTGCTTGTCAAACATATTATCATTCGGTATAGGTCCTATATCTGCTGCGATATACACCTCTCTGCCAGACTGTGCCACCGCTTCTTTCGCATTAGCGACAGCCGCCCTGATATTACTTCTTACACCATCTATGTCTGTGTCAAGATTAATCGTATTACTTGCAAATGTATTTGTTCTTATAAGCTTTGCGCCAGCATCTATATATTCTTTATGAACACGTATAACCCTGTCCTTATTATCAATGTTACTCTTTTCTGGAAGCTCCCTTGTATCATACAGACCTGCATAATAAGTCCCGAAAGCTCCGTCTGTTATAAGCTTATTATCCTTAAGATAACATCTTATATCTTTCATATGTATCTATATCTCCAATCATATATAATAATGTTAAGGTCAAAAGATATTTCCCCTAACTAATGTACTGCGATTGCTGCACATTCTCCAACACATCATATAATTATTGTAAAATTATATACTATCTTAACCTATACTCCGCCTTTATTATACTAAATGGAGGCAATATGGTGTATTGCCCCCATAATTAAATTATACTTGTTAATGTTCAGATTAGCACAACCCTGCTCTGGACATTAACTAATATTTCTGATTACATCACAATATCTATTGCAGTTATACGGCTATTAATGTGTAAGGAAGAACATTAATAAGAACAATATAGCAATAACCCATGTAAATGCCTTAACTTCCTTAGCCTTACCTGAGAATACCTTGATAAGCACATAAGATATAAGACCAAATGCAATACCATAACTGATATTATATGCAAATGCCATAAATGCTATAGTAAGGAATGATGGAACTGCTACTGAAATATCCTTCCAGTCGATGTTTGCAACTCCGCCCATCATAAGAACACCTACATATATAAGTGCTGCTGCTGTTGCACATCCAGGAATAAGTGCTGCTACCGGACTTAAGAACATTGCAACAAAGAAAAGACATCCTGTTATAAATGAAGAAAGTCCTGTTCTTCCGCCTTCTGCAACACCAGATGATGACTCAACGAAAGTAGTAACAGTTGATGTACCACATATTGCGCCTACACATGTTGCAATAGCATCTGATAACATAGCCTTTTCAAAGTTAGGAACCTGTCCATCCTTATCTAGTAAGTCACCTCTTGCACATGCACCGTATAAAGTACCAAGAGTATCAAACATATCTACCATACAGAAGGCAAGTGCTGTAGTTGCTATAATAAGTACGAGGTCTGCTGTAGTATGGTTAGAAAGATATCCTGAGAAATCAAAGCCCTGTGTGAATACCTTACCAAATGACATAGATGCCCACTCACCAAATGCTGTAAATGGGTTAAGTGTCATACCTTCAAAAAATCCATCATAAAATCCAGGAACTGTGAAACCTAATACATAATAAATAACTGTTCCTCCAAGAATACCCCAGAGCACTGAACCCTTAACGCTCTTAACTGTAAGTACTGCAATAATAACAATCGCAATAATAGTTACAAATCTAGGCATAATATCTGCCCATGTTGCATTACCGTTAAGTACGTTGAATGATGAAAGATTAACAAGTGTAGATTCATCATTAACAATAAGTCCTGCGTTCTGTAATCCAAGAAATGCTATAAAAAGACCAATACCAGCAGGGATAGCTTTTCTTACTGCATCTGGAATGGCTGAGAAGAGTCTTGCACGGATACCTGTTATTGTAAGAATTATGAAAACAATACCATCTAATAAAACAAGTACAAGTGCGTTCGCATAGCTGAGTCCGAAGTTAAAGCATGCTGTGTATACAAAGAATGCATTAAGCCCCATACCTGATGCTAAACCAAGTGGAAGATTAGCAAGGAATGACATTGCAAAAGTACCAACTACTGCTGATAAAGCTGTTGCAATGTAAATAGCATTATAAGATACTTCTGGTAATGCCGAGAACATACCTGCGTTGACCATGAGTATATAAGCCATCGCCATAAATGTTGTAACACCAGCAAGTACTTCGACTCTTACTGTAGAGCCATGCTCTTTTACTCTGAAAAACTTTTCCATTATTCAATTCTCCGTTTCTATTAGTGAATAAATATATTACGATTAATTATATCATACAGAACATAACCTGACTAGATTATTTTTTCAAAAATTCAATAGAAAATTAACCGTTATTAGTTATTTTAACATATCAAGATAATCCTCCATCATATATGCAAGCATAATATGGTTCGATACAACAGGGTCATCAAGATTAGTTATTATGTCTTCCTTTATAATACGCATACGGTTGTTAATAGTATTTCTATGACAGAACAGCTCATCTGCCACCTTCTGTATACTCCCCTTGTTCCTTTGCCTTTGGACCAGGAAGTGTTATCTGCTCACATCAATATTACAAAAAAGGTACAACAAAGCCATCACACTCTCTGTGCAACTCCTTTGTTGTACCTTATGCCAATTATTATGCCATTTTTATAATAAATGCAATATGCTAAAAAAACAAATATAATCATTTCAACTGTGCTGTCAGCACACCATCTGTTTGTATTAATGAAAATACATTTTCTGTGCCAGAACGCCAAAATACCCCCTAAAAGTAGGATGTAAATAATCTATATTATGTTAGTATATATATGTGCTTACGAATATAACTTACTATTTATTAAGCATAATTTTTTCATATAACCTGCTTAATTTTGTTCGTGAACGCAGGTTATTCTCCATAAAAAGTTATCTATGTATAAAAAAGAAAGCCTGTATAGCAGCTGGGGAGATCTGCTACATACGCTTTCTTTTTTATTTGCTCTTAATCCTTACTCAAACCAATACCTTATAATTATATTAATTCTCTCTTTATCTACATCAGCACTCACGAACCCGCGCTTTCGCACTCCTACGTCCTATTCCGCATTACTGTTCATTCGTTAAGCCGTCCAAAAAGCAAATGTCTGCTTCCTTTTCTTTCGCGCTCATTATAATTATTCTGCCATTTCACCAATATTCTTAAGAACATCTTCAACGTTATAAGGCTTTGTGACAAACTTCTTAGCGCCTTCCTTTAACGCCTTGATAACTTTATTCTGCTGACCTGCTGCTGTAATCATTATAACATTGGCATCTGGGTCATAATCCATAATCTTCTCAAGACATTCGATACCATCCATATTAGGCATAGTTATATCAAGAGTAACAATGTCTGGCTGATACTGCTTATATGCAAGTTCTCCCTCAAGTCCGTCAGATGCTTCTGCAACTATACAGTAACCTGCCTCTTCAAGAATATTTCTTAACATCATTCTTGATAAGCCTGAGTCGTCTACGATAAGGACTGTTGTCTTCTCACCTGTTACATCTATAGAGCCAGCCTTTACAGCCATCTTTCTTGTAACAGGCATCTGTCCGATAGTAACTTCGCTGTCAACTGCAATATATAATGATACCTCACTGCCATTGATATATATAGGTAATACATAGGCACTACCCTTTGCAATCTGATTCTCATATGAGAACTGAGGAAGAATTTCTATCTCTATATCCTCTGTAGATACTGCTGACGAAAAAAGGCCATCTATACAGTTAACAAATTCACCAACAGCATCATAGCTCTCAAGTCCAAGAGAATATGAACCATTTTTAGAATATCCCTCTGCTATCTTAAGGAAAGCTTTCTCATCATTCTTAACAGCAAAACCTATAACTGTATTAATAGCACCTTCACATCTCTGCCCTGCAAATGCTCTGTAATCAAAGCTGCTTACATGCTCTATCTTTCCGATATAATAATTAGTTGTAACAAATCTTGTTATATTTCTTAATGCAAGTGCTGCAATTCTTGTAACGTATGGGTTAGATGCATATGCAAACATAGGAACAATCTTATCTATGTCTTCATTCTTAAGTGACTCTAACTCCTCTGGTGTAAAACCTATACTCTTTCTGAAGTCCTCAACATATTCGTCTATCTTACTCTGTTCTATACCTGTAACTTCTTCAAGCACCTGTATGAACTTCATATAAGGATTACCCTGCTTTGAAAGTAATGTATCAAGCTGTTCCTTTGTAATATATCCTTCCTCAACTGCAATATCACCAAATCTTGCATCCTTCTGTGTCTGAAGTATGTTGATTTCCTCTGCCTTCTCCTTTGTAAGAATACCCTCTGATACTGCTATAAGACCAAGCTTTGCTCTTGTCTGTTCCATCTTTGCAAGAATATCATCAAACTGTCCTTCATTAATAACATCGTTTTCAATAAGATACTTTCCAAATAACTGACTAAACATATCTACTCTCCTTAACAAAAATATTCACGTTATATCAATATCAGTCCGCTGATATTCTACAAAGGCAGATTATAGGGTTTTTTGTCTGATATTATATAATTTTAATATATTTTATCACATTTAATAAAAAAAATGAACAACTAATTTAAACTTTCAGTTAATCTAATGGACAAGTTATTCTGAACATTTCCTCTATAATGTGATGGAGAAGATTGGCAGTCTGTGTATCTGCAAGCTTATAATATATTTCTTTACCATCACGCCTGCTTACAATAAGTCCGCTTTTCTTAAGCAGCTTAAGATGGTGTGATACCGCAGGGTCACTCATATTCATAGCTGCTGCTATATTGCTTACACACTCCTCACAGTGACATAACAGCCATAATATACGTATTCTGCTTCCATCGCTAATCTGCTTGAACACCTCTGCCACAATAGCACATTCGTCTACATCCGGCATCCTTTCAAGCACCTTTTCTATATTCTGCCCATGGTCGTGTGGAAGATTAACTCCTGACATACATTTATCCATCCTTATATATAAAAAGTAGTATTGGTTTACAGACCCTCTCCAGAGTCTTTATATTATCTGTCTAATATAGATTAATTCGTTAAAATCTGCTTCTAACGCCATATTTTTCTTATATAACAATATAAGTGCCAAAATATACTTTGACACTTATAAATCATAACATATTTTCTTGTTTTATACGACATCAATTCCTGTATACAGGACATTTACAGAGTTGCACTGTCACGTCTGTCTGCTGAATATAAGCCTTAATCCTTGTATACAAGACATCTTGTAGCATTAAGTACCGCGAGCACCATAACTCCTACATCTGCAAATATTGCTATCCACATATTTGCAATACCAATAGCACCTAAGAACAGGCATACAAACTTTACAGCAAGTGCAAACACAATGTTCTGGTGTACTATTCTTAATGTCTTTCTTGATATATTCATGGCTGTTGCAATCTTGGCAGGGTCATCATCCATAAGTACAATGTCTGCTGCCTCAATAGCCGCATCTGAGCCAAGTGCACCCATTGCTATACCAATATCCGCTCTTGAAAGCACTGGCGCATCATTAATTCCGTCACCGACAAATGCAAGCACTTCGTTTTTATCCTTGCTGCCAAGAAGCTTCTCAACCTCCTCAACCTTATCGGCTGGAAGAAGCTCACTCTTAACAACATCTATGCCAAGCTCACCACCGACTGCATCAGCCACATTCTTAGCATCACCAGTAAGCATAACAACCTTGCTTACTCCCGCCTTCTTTAATGACCTGACAGCCTGTGCAGATGTTGGCTTAACTACATCTGATATAATTATGCAGCCTGCATATGTACCATCAACTGCAACATAGACAAGTGTTCCTATTGCACTGTCAACCTCTGCTGCCGTAGAAGAAACATCAATGTTAAACTGCTTCATAAGCTTTATGTTTCCGGCAAGAACCTTTCTTCCTTCTACATCAGCACTTATACCGTGTCCGCTTATCTCTTCTATATCAGATACAATGCCTGTATCTATATCATTGCCGTAAGCATTTCTTATGCTCTTGCTTATAGGGTGTGTAGAATAACTCTCTGCATATGCTGCCAGCTTAAGAAGTTCATCCTTCTTATATGAATTAGCAGTCTTTACATCTGTAACCTCAAATACACCCTTTGTCAGAGTTCCCGTCTTATCACATACGATATACTTTGTCTTTGAAAGGATTTCAAGGTAGTTAGAACCCTTTATAAGTATACCTCTTGAAGATGCACCGCCTATTCCTCCAAAGAAACTTAAAGGAATAGATATAACAAGCGCACACGGACAGCTTATTACAAGAGTTGTAAGTGCTCTTATAAGCCACTTTGACCATTCTGCCGGATTACCCATAATAAGATTAACAAGTGGTGGTAGCACTGCAAGCACAAGTGCGCCTATACATACAGCTGGTGTATATATCTTTGCAAATCTTGTTATGAAATTCTCTGAACGGGACTTCTTCATACTTGAATTCTCAACAAGGTCAAGTATCTTCGATACTGTAGAGTCACCAAACTCCTTGTTAGTCTTAATCTTAAGAAGTCCTGTAAGATTAACACATCCACTTATGACCTCATCACCCTCTTTAGCACCTCTTGGTACGCTCTCACCTGTAAGAGCACTTGTGTTAAGTGTTGAGCTGCCTTCTACTATAACACCATCAATAGGTATCTTCTCGCCGGGCTTTACAATAATAATTGTGCCTATTTCAACGTCATCCGGGTCAACCTGCTCTATCTTACCGTCTTCTTCGATATTGGCATAGTCAGGTCTTATATCCATAAGCGAAGTAATATTCTTTCTGCTCTTTCCTACCGCATAACTCTGGAACAGCTCACCTATCTGGTAGAAAAGCATAACCGCTGTACCCTCGACATATTCACCAAGTGCTATTGCACCTACAGTTGCTATTGCCATAAGAAAGTTTTCATCAAAAACTTCTCCGTTAAATATTCCGTGTATAGCTTTCTTCAGTATATCATATCCAATAACAAAGTATGGTACAAGGAAAGCAACAAGTTCAATATACTTATTGACTGTCACAAAATGAAACAATAGCTTTAAGGCAGCAATCAATACTGCCGCTATTATAATTCGTATAAGCACTTTCTTCTGCTTCTTAGTCATATGAACCACTGCCTTTCATCATTAAACTCATATTCCGCCAACATAATCCATAACAGATTAGTCTGTAGCTTAATAAGTTACTTCTTATAAGAATATCTCACAGTCAGATTCAACCTTCTTACAGTTCTTTAATACATCCTGCATAACTGCTGATGCATCAGCTCCGTCCTCAAACTCAACCTTCATCTTCTGTGTCATAAATGATACTGTAGCATCCTTAACACCACTTGTCTTCTTAGCTGCATCCTCCATCTTTAAAGCACAGTTAGCACAATCAACCTCAATACCATAAGTCTTCTTCATAATAATCACCCGCATATAATACTTATATGCTTATCCTTTCTTTGATAATCACTTAAAAATGTTTTTATCAGGTTTCATTTAAGAACCATCTCTTTATATAAACATTTAAACAAATGTTTAAGTGTTTGTCAATACATAAATGCTTATTTTTGTATCTGTTAATGATTATATTTATCTTTACGACTATAAATGCATACTTTTGTCCGTTTGCCACAATAAAAAACAGCCACAACAGCATTATCTCATATAGATAACACCATTATGGCTATTCATTATCGTCCGTCTGTCAAAAATTAATCCTACCTTAATTCCTTAAGATATTCCATAAAATTCTCCTTATTCTCAAGTGCCGTAGTTGTTGGACGTCCTAAGTCATCCCTTGCGCCTATTGAACACTTAACCTCTATAAAACTAAGCTCGTCTGCATTTTTAGCTGCCTCAAGAGCCTTATCAAGCTCATCAAAAGTACCTGCACTTGTAACATTTGCATATCCACAAGCCTTAGCTATTGCAGCAACATCTATATCAGAAGCAACCGTAGGCATGCCTCCGACCGTTTCATGCGCACCGTTATTAATAACTATATGCACAAGATTATGTGGTGCATTTGCGCCTATTACAGCCATGGCTCCCATATGCATAAGCACTGCTCCATCCCCGTCAATACACCATACCTTTGTATCCGGCTTATTGACAGCTACACCAAGCGCGATAGACGAACTGTGTCCCATTGAACCTACTGTAAGGAAATCATACTTATGGCTTTGTCCATTGGCAACACGCGTTTCAAATAACTCACGGCTTGCCTTTCCTGTCGTTGATATAATAGGGTCTTCTCCTGCTGCACTGACAATATGCTTTATTATATCCTCTCTTAACATACTGTTATCATTCTTGTATACAACCTTTTCATCATACTTAAGTGCGCCCTTTCGTATGACAAATGCAACATTCTTCCCTAAAGCAAGCTCTTTACGGAACTCATCCATAGCTGCCTCTACTTCTTCATCTGTTGTATCAGTTCCTATGACGTATGACTTAATCCCCATATCATCAAGAAGCTTTATAGTAACCTCTCCCTGATATATATGCTGTGGCTCATCATGTATGCCTGGTTCACCTCTCCAGCCTATCACAAAAACTACTGGTATTGCATATACCTTATCGTTTAAAAGTGAAGCAACAGGATTAATTATATTTCCCTCACCACTATTCTGCATATACACAACAGGCACTTTTCCTGTAGCAAGATGATAACCGGCGGCAAGAGCTGTACAGTTTCCCTCATTAGCCGCTATTATGTGATGTTTCTTATCAATTCCATATGTATTAATAAGATAATTACACAGAGCCTTAAGCTGTGAGTCAGGAACTCCTGTATAAAAATCAGAACCTATTATTTCAACTAACTTTTCAACCTTCATACTTTCCTCCATTATAATTCATCAATAAGCGTTATAATCTCTTTTATAGGCATAAGTCTGTCATCGACCTCCTTAGCCCTGTGATAACGGAGAATATCCTCTGCTGTCTGTCTCATAGCAGGAAATGCGCTTCTTGTGAGCTGGTTGGCATATATAACTATGTTTACGCCGTGCGCTGCAAGCTCCTCCTCTGTGATAACATTGTACGAAGATGGTACTACAACTATCGGAGTATTGGCATCCTTCTTACGGAACTCATCACAGAACTCAAGTATTTCTGAAGGGTCTTTCTTACGACTGTGTATCATAATTCCGTCTGCGCCTGCCTTAACAAATGCAAATGCCCTTGTAAGTGCATCTTCCATTCCCTTCTCAAGAATAAGGCTCTCTATTCTTGCAATAATCATAAAGTCATCAGTAAGCTGTGCCTTCTTGCCTGCTGCAATCTTTGCGCTGAAGTCCTCTATAGAATCCTGTGTCTGTTCAACCTCATTACCAAACAGTGAATTCTTCTTAAGTCCTTTTTTATCCTCAATAATAATAGCAGAAACACCCATTCGTTCAAGAGTTCTTACATTATATACAAAATGCTCTGTAAGTCCGCCTGTATCACCATCAAGAATAATTGGTTTAGTAGTGACCTCCATAATATCATCGATTGTGCGCAGACGTGATGACATATCCACAAGTTCAATATCCGGCTTTCCCTTAGCTGTACTGTCACACAGTGAACTTACCCACATAGCATCAAACTGGTCAAGTCTGCCATTCTCCTCGACAACAGTCTTCTCTGCTATAAGACCTGTAAGACCGCTGTGTGCCTCTATTGTCTTAACAACCGGACACATTTTTATAAGCTGCTTTAAACGCTTTCTTCTATACTCAGGCATAGCAAGCTTTTCCTTTAATGTAGAGTCTATTTTTCTTACTTTTTCATTGTATGTATATGGAACTTCTATAAGTTCTCCGCCATATTCTGATAAAAGCGAAAGCACATTTTCACGTATAACAGACTCTGCGCCCTCTCTCCAGTTATCTCCATGAACTACATAATCAGGCTTTAACTTCTTAATCACATCATCATACATAATAGTATTCTGTACAATGACTTCGTCAACCCCTTCTAACTCCTGATACATCTTAATTCTCTCATCGAATGATATAGTTGGAAAGCGGTTATATCTGATTAATGCCTCATCTGAAAGTGCTCCAACTACCACTCTTCCATACTTATGCGCCTGCTCTATTATATTAAGATGTCCTTCATGTATAACATCTGTACAAAAACATGTATATACTGTTTTCATTATTTTACTGTCTCCTTTGTTCATTTTACTTTCGTCTCCTGATTTTATACTATTCCCTTAAGCCTCATTGTAATGTACCGGTATCGCTATATTATTGGCTTCAAGTGCTTCTTTAAACACCTTAAAAAATGCTGTTATATCATCTTCATCAATAGCACCAAGCGCACACAGTCGGAATGTATTAGTAGTGCTTATCTTACCCGGATATATTGTAAATCCGCGCTCATAGCAATAATCGTGTACTTTATCAAAGTCCCAGTTAACGTCATCCGGATATATTGCTGAAACAACAAGCCCAGCCTGCCATTCTCTTTTAATGACATCTTTAAAGCCAAGTTCATCCAGCCCTTTATGTATAGCCTCGAAAACGCGTGTATGGCGTGCCCACTTTGCTTCCTCACCCTCTGCCCAGTATTCCTTAAGAGCCTGAATAACAGAATATATAGTCTGTACTGGAGGTGTAAAATGCATCTGCCCTGTCTTTTCAAAGAAATCATACTGCATATAAAGGTTGCAGTAATATGAACGCTTAGGATAATCCTTAGACTTTTCGATAATCTCCCTTTTTCCTACAATATAGGAAAGTCCGGTCATAGCCATAAGTCCCTTCTGCGCCGAAGCCATACAGAAATCAATATTGTCCTTATTGACATCTATTGGTCTCATCGCATATGTTGATGTTGTATCCACAGAAAATACCGCACCGTACTTATGTGCAATAGCACCTATCTGACGTATAGGATTAAGTATTCCTGTTCCTGTTTCATTATGCGTTGTGTGAACAAGTGCAATATCAGGATTACTTTTAAATGTCTGTTCAACTACTGAAAGGTCTGGAAGCTCGTCTACAGGAAATTCAAGATTAATATAATCAAGTCCGTAATACTGACATATCTCTACTGCCCTTGTACTGTACGCACCATTATTGATAACAAGAACCTTCTTTCCCTCCGGAAGTAATGAGTTCATACATACGTCAATATTAATAGTTCCTGAACCTGTAAATAATACTGCTGTATACTCATCTGTATCACCGTGAACGATTTTAACCAGATCCTCACGAAGTCCCTTCATAAGTGAGGCAAATTCTTTCTCTCTTGGACATATATCAGGAACCACCTGCGCCATCTTAACCGTATCTGTTGTTGTTGATGGACCCGGATTAAGCAAAATATTGCGTTTAATGTTATTCATACATCCTATCCTCCTTGTAAATACCGTTTGTTCATAATTTAAAAGTGTTGTTCATTTCACTCAAGATGATACACTATATTAAACATATTTGCAATATATTTCTTAACATTTCTTAATTTATTTTTTACATTGTTCTTAAATTTTCTTTACTTACATTACATATTTTAGCTTAGGAAGGTGTGTGTATGTTTATTTTTTAAAAAATCACTTACCGATTATTGAACATTTTAACATTTAATTTTTATATGTTGAATTGGTTGGCTTATGACATACTAAAAAGAAAAAAAGCCACAACAGCATTATCTTTCCCGATAACACCATTATGGCTGTAATCCTTTACCTTATTATCCTGCGTTCATTAATACAACAGCACCTGAACACTCCGTTTTACTTCATAACATCAATCTTACCAAGCTTCTTCTGGCTTAAGTTCTTTATCTCTGAAACAAGCTCATTAGATACATTAACAATTCTGTCTGTAGATGACTTGCAGCTAACCATTACATTTTCAAGATTCCTCATATTCTCACTTGTAATTCTTCCGCTTTCAGCGTTCTGCTCTGCAAACTCTGCAAGATTATCAACTCCTGCAGCTATATTATTCTTATGTTCTTCAAGGTCATCAACCTCACCGGCAATACCGCCGACAGCGCCTCCAACCCTGTTAATCTCAGAATTAAGAGTACCAAATATGGCTTCTGTATCCTTTATCTTGGCATCCTGCTTTTCAAATGCTTCTGATACCTTCTTTGCAGTTTCAACACTTATATTAGAATTCTCTATAAGGTCATTGACAATCTGGTTAATGTGCTCTGTTGACTCTCTTGACTGGTCGGCAAGCTCTCTTATCTGCTCAGCAACAACTGCGAAGCCTCTTCCGTTTTCGCCAGCTCTTGCAGCCTCTATACTCGCATTAAGTGCTAAAAGGTTAGTCTGGTTAGATATACCAGCTATAATCTCTGTAACATTTCTAATCTCCTGTGCTGACTCATTCGTACGTGCAGTTTCCTTGCTGACCTCATCCATAGCATGACCGCTTTCTTCACTAATCTGGATAAGTTCCTTCATAATATCAGCGGCTCTGTCGTTACATTCTGTAACTGTATCAATGCTTTCCTTAAGGCCTTCGATATTCTTATGGATATTATCAACTGCCTTGCTTATAGCATCTGTCTTTACTTTAATATTCTCAACCTTTTCAGCCTCAATCTCTGTATTGCCTGTAATCGTGTCTACCGCAGAATTAGTATTATTTACAACATCCTGCATGGAAGTAAACATTTTAACGAACTCGTCAGAAACCTGTTCAAGCTCTCCGGTTGCTTTTCTTATAGCTGATATGGTATTGGTAAAACCACCAAATGTACTCTGGATATTACGCACTATTTCACCCATATCATCATTTCTTGCGGATAACTTTTCAAGCTTTCCAGCTATCTTTTCGTTACCCTTATCTTCCATAGATACACCTGTTATAGCTGCCCTTATCGGAATAATAATCGTCCTTATAAGACTGATAATGCCAAAAAGGATTACTCCGAATACTACAATCATAAGAATAAATGCAACTAATACATCTATAACTCCATTACTCAATAATACAAAAATAATAATCATAGCAGCAAACACTGGTATAAGCAATAATACTGCTGCCATAATAAACTTTCTGCTAATATTAGCTTTATCTTCCATAACATCCTCCATTCCAGAAAAATATCTTTAACTTAATGTTTATTATTATACAACATTTCTCTGATAAAATCATTCTTATATTGTCATTTTATGATATATTTCGTTGATTTTTTTCATTCAACTTTCATTTATAATACTATACAATTTAAAATATTACATATAAGATGCTATTTTGTTACTCAGTTAACATATCTGCTCTCAAAAAGCAATGCAGGATACGGCTTGCCAAAAAGATAACCCTGAATATAATCAGCTCCCAGCTTTCTTAATGTTCTTAAGTCATCAGATGTTTCAACACCCTCTATGCATAGCTTAAGTCCAAGGCTGTGTGCCATATCGATAATATCTGTCATAAGCTCATAATCATACTGGTTCTTTAATGCCTTTAATGTAAATGACCTGTCTATCTTGATATAATTAGGCTTTAAGTCACTTAAACAATGAAGATTAGAATATCCAGTTCCAAAATCATCAAGAAGCACATACACTCCGTTATCCTTAAGTCTGCTCCACAACTGTGTAAAGTGTGTATTAGAGTCAAGGTATCCGCTCTCTGTAAGCTCTATTCCTATACACGAAGGCTCAAGTGCGTACTTTTTTATAACTGACATAATATCTGAAAATACATCACTCTTCATAACCTGTATGTAAGATATATTCACATTCACCCTGAAGCCTTTCACTTTCTCATTCCATATACTGCACTGTCTTGCCGACTGTTCAAGTATCCACTTTCCGGCAGGTATGATAAGACCTGTTTCCTCAAGCAGTGGTATGAACTCTACAGGTGACACAAACTCCCTCTCATCAGAGTCTTCTTTTTTCATTGAAAATCTCATAAGTGCCTCAGCACCTGTAAGCATATATGTATTGGCATCCACTATCGGCTGATAGAATACCTCAAAACCCTCAAAATCATTATTGACTGCATTGTGAAGTGCCTTGCTTATATATCTTTTTCTCTTATATCTGCTATAGTCTTCTTCGTTATATATATAATAATTATTTCTTCCGTTATCTTTTGCCATCTTTAAGGCAAATTCTGACACTTTTATATAGTTTTCAGTTTCCCTTGTTATATTTTTAGTATCAATAATTCCTGCTGACAGTGTATACACAATATCGTACTTATTATCTTCTATAAATTCATTGACACGCTTCTTGCAGTTAAGATATATGTCAACAGCCTCATCTATACTGCCGCCATCAAAATCTACCACTATAAACTCATCTGCGCCGGCCTTAAACAGACTCTGGTTTTCTTTAATGCACTCAAGGATACAATCGGAAGTTCTTTTTAATATAAAATCGCCATAACTTGTACCGAAGTTTGCATTGATTGCACTGAACTTATCTATACCTATTCTTATCATAAAGCCTGTTGGAATACTGTCACCGCATTTTTCCTTCATATAATCCGCAAGTGCGTATTCGCCAAGAAGACCGCTCACATTATCAGCCTCCGGCTTAAGACCTATCTCATTGATACAGCCTACAAGATAGTGCGGCTCTTTATTATCATCATACAGAACCGTACCCCTACAGTTAATCCATACAGGATTATGGTTTCTGTCAAGCCATCTGTACTTCATATTATGAAATTCTTTTCCACCCGCCTTGATTATGCCTATTTCTTCTGTAAGCTTGGCAATATCATGTGGATACACAAACTCCTTATGCTTTTTTGTTGCATCATAGAACTTATCTGATGGCAGAAGGAATCTGTCCATCGCATGTTCTGATATAATATAGTAATCTTCTTTTAAGTCAAACACATATATGTAATCATTCATACATGGATTGAGTATTTCAATGGCTTTCTCTACCTGTTCCTTTGATATATTTAATACACTATTCTGCATACGCATCCGTCCTTCCATATATCAGCTTTAAGTATCTTAACTAATTCACTTAATATAATAATCTGATATAGCTACCTCTGCCGACCGGCAGCCTTCACCTCTTTAATATCTAATAAGATACATTTTCGTCAAATAAATGTCAAATATAAGTTGGAATTTTATTATTTTTATGATACTATTTATTCAGCTTTTAGTAAGGTAGGAACGGCTTATGAATAATAATATTAATACTCTTGATAATAACAGCATGGATTATGAACCAGAAGCACATACTGGCGATGTATCAAAGATAAAGTCATACACAACAGCGCAGATAACTGAAGAAATGAATATGTTAGCCTGCTCTTTTGATGTTGTAAGACTTGTCAATCCTTATGAATGTCGTATTGTCAGGACTTTAGATAATACTCCAGCTGATAATAATGATGAATGTGATAACTGTTTTGATGTATGGAGTGTTCCATATCAGTGTGCAAACTGCACCTCTGCAAGGGCTATGCTTACAAAGCGCACACAGTCAAAGCTTGAAACAACTGACGATGACATATTTCAGGTAACTTCACGTCCTGTCATAGTTGACGGCGCACCACTTGTACTTGAGATAGTCAAGCATTTTTCTTATACATATAACAGGTACAGTTCAGCTTCTGAAAGAAAGAAGCTTGTAAGTACAATAAAGACTCTTAACAGCCAGTTACTGTTAGATAAGGAAACTGATGCTTACAACCGTGATTATCTTGCTGAGCATATTCCTAATCTTTTCTATAATGCAAAGAAAACCCACCAGACTAACACTGCTCTTATACATATAGAGCATTTATATGATATAACACAGAACGAAGGCAGTATGGCAGCCTCTGGAATAATATGCAGCCTGTACTCCTTATTAAAGCAGATATTCTATGATGAAACGGATACAGGAATGTTATTTGTTAGATACAGCCCTGATACTTTCTTTGTTCTTGAAAGCAGCCTTAACTATGATAACTTTAAGAAACGTATTATGTGCCTTCCACTGGAAGCTTCTCCTAAGCACCTTCTTTTTAATAACAAAAGACTTCCCTTAGATATTTCCATCGCCTGTGCAGATCTTGGCAATGAAGATATTAATAGTGAAGAGGAACTGTTTGAAATATTGAAGACACGTATGGAGAAGGTTGAAGTATAATAAGACTTTTGTCTCCCCCGACATCATAATATAAGCCATTACAAATATATAAGACAACAATAAATAGAGGAACTACAATTATATAGATTGACAAAATTATCTTATATGTTATAATTTAAAACAATAATGGTAATCATTACTATTTTTATTATATAATATTCTATTATAGACAACAGAACACTTATGAATATTATATAGATTACACCTGATAAGTACTTTAGCGCATATCACGCTTATCAGTTATGAATAAAAAGTGCGCAGAAATGAGGATTAATTATGTCAGATACATTTATATCAGAGTCAATTAAGTACATAGGTGCAGATGATACTACTCTTGACCTTTTTGAAAGCCAGTATCAGGTGCCTAACGGAGTGTCTTACAACTCATATGTAATTCTTGATGAAAAAGTAGCTGTTATGGACACAATAGATGCAAGAAAATCAGATGAATGGTTTGCTAATCTTTCAGATGCTCTCGGTGAAAGAACCATTGATTATATAGTTATCTCCCACCTTGAACCAGACCATGCAGCCAATATAAAGGCTGTTGCAGATAAGTATCCTGCTGCAAAGCTTGTTCTTAGCACAAAGGCAAAGGCTATGCTTCCTCAGTTCTTTACTATAGATAATCTTGATGAAAGATGCATTACTGTTGCAGATGGACAGGAATTATCATTAGGAACCCACAATCTTAAATTTATTATGGCACCTATGGTTCACTGGCCAGAGGTTATGTTAGAATATGAAACAACTGAAAAAGTACTCTTCTCTGCCGATGCATTTGGCAAGTTCGGTGCTTTAAGCGCTGATGAAGACTGGACATGCGAAGCAAGAAGATATTACTTTAATATCGTAGGAAAGTATGGCGCACCTGTACAGACTCTTTTAAAGAAGGCAGCAGGACTTGATATTAAGACTATATGCCCTCTTCACGGTCCTATTCTTAAAGAAAACCTTGACTTTTACATAGGAAAGTATCTTACATGGAGCAGTTATGAGCCAGAGGATGACGGAGTACTTGTAGCATGTGCTTCTATCCACGGCAACACTAAGGCAGCAGCCGAAAAGATGGTTGATATTCTTAAAGAAGATGGATTTGCCAAGGTAGCATTTACAGACCTTACAAGAGATGATATGGCAGAAGCCATCGAAGACTCTTTCCGTTACAGCAGACTTATCGTGGCAGCAGCTTCCTATGACGGCGGTGTATTCCCTCCTATGGAGGACTTCATCAACAGACTTTCACACAAGGCTTACCAGAACCGTAAGGTTGGAATTATTGAAAATGGTTCATGGGCACCTACTGCCGGCAAGTGGATGAAGACAGCATTTGAAGGAATGAAGAATATAACTATATGCGGCGATACAGTAACTATCAAGTCTACTATGAAAGATGAAGATATTGCCAATATGACTAAGCTTGCAGAAGCAATTAAGTAAAACACATTAAACATATTAAAAGGCATAAAACACATACCTATGATAATTAATTCACTTAATAATCATATATTTATGTTTATGCCTTTTTTTATAAAAACAATTTTATATAGCAATTCTTAATATTTTCATTGATAAAAATGTTATTTAATTATATGATATGCCCTTATCAAATGCCAGTTTCCTGAAACAATGTATAAAGTAAGCTATCTCTGCCACTGCTGTTATTATCCATGAGCATGGGTATAACAGGAACAATGAAGGTATTGTGTGGAAATATGCAAATATTGTATATACCCACGCTACCCTGAACACGCACGAACCTATGATAACAACTATTGTTGGCACTATTGTCTTTCCAAGTCCTCTTGATGCCGCTATCGTACAGTCCATAAATGAAGACAAGGCATATGAAAAGCCCATAATCATAATTCTCTGCATACCTGCATCAACTACCTCAGATTCACTTGTAAACAATGAAAGGAACTGTCTTCCAAATATTATAAGAAGTCCCCCAAGCACAGCCGCTGCAAAGAAAGCATAAGCCATACTTATAAGGTAGCTCTTTAACATACGTTTCCTGTTATGTGCTCCCATATTCTGCCCCATAAAGCTTGAGCAGGCTGTATAGAACGCCATCATAACATTATATATAAGTGTATCTGCATTGGCGGCAGCAGCATTTCCCGATACCATAACCGCACTGAAAGAATTAACTCCTGTCTGTATAAAAAGATTAGCCATAGCAAATATTGCATTCTGAATACCCGCTGGAATTCCAAGCATAAGTATAACCTTCGATACTCCCGGATAGAACCTTAACTCATTTACCCTTAATCTGCATACATCAGCATCTTTTCTTCTTAACAGATTAACCACTACAAGTATTGCTGATATATACTGGGCTGTTATACTTGCAAATGCAACACCATCCTCAGCCATACCTATTCCTATAACAAATATAAGATTAAGGCAGACATTGACAATACCTGCAAATGTGAGGTATATAAGAGGCTTCTTTGTATCACCGCTTGCACTCATAACAGCATTACCAAAGTTATATACAGCCATTGCCGGCATACCAAACGCATATATCCTGAAATAAAGGACAGCACCGTCTATAAGCTCAGGCTTTGTATTCATAAGTGAAAGGAAAAACTTTGCTCCAGCTATACAAAGCACCATAGCCGTAAATCCCACAAAAAGACATAAAAGAAATGATGTATGGATAGTTTTTCGTACATTTTCCCTCTGACCTGCACCAAGCTGCTGTGCAGCTCTTACATTGACACCACAGCCCATACCTATAAGAAAGCCTGTAAACAGTGTTACAAGAAGCGATGTTGAACCAACTGCTCCAAGTGCTTCATAACTTGAAAACTTACCTACAACGGCAACATCCGACATATTAAATAACACTTCAAGTATCTGTGCAAGCATAAGCGGAATACTAAACTTAAGTATCTTTATCGGAATTGAACCTGTTGTCATATCCATACTTGCTGTCGTACTTTTATCCCTTTTACTCATATGTGTATGTCCTTTCATTATCTTACTGTTTTTCTTTGCGCTGATTATCTCAACGGTTAATGAATATAACACACATTTTTGTTAATTTCAATTACTTTAAATACTTTATTACCTGTGCGGCTGCGTTAGCTCCGTCTGCGGCTGCTGTTATAACCTGTCTTAACTCCTTTGTTCTTACATCACCCGCAACAAACAGTCCCTTAGCAGATGTAACACAGTCTTCTCCTGCTACTACATAGCCTGTATTATCAAGCTTGACAACGCCTTTAAGAATATCTGTTTCCGGTTCCATACCAATAGCCACAAAAAGACCATTTGCCTTTATTACACTGCCATCGCTAAGAACAACTTCCTCAAGCTTCTTTTCACCCTTAAGTGCCTGTATTGTAACACCGGTAACTATATGGACATTATCGCAGCTTCTAAGCTTTTCAAGCGTAACTGCATCACCTCTGAACTCATCTCTTCTATGGACTATATATACATCTGCACATATATCTGAAAGGTAAAGTGCATCGCCAAGTGCGCTGTTTCCGCCACCTGCTACAATTACACTCTTATCCTTAAAAAATGCGCCATCACATACAGCACAGTACGATACACCTTTTCCTATAAACTGCTCTTCTTCCTTTATTCCCAAATGTCTGTGATGACTTCCTGTTGCATATATAACAGTTCTTGCAAGCTTGTAAGTATCATTTGAAAGTTCCAATTTCCATAAAGAGGACTCAACAGATACAGATATATTTTCATCCTCTGTACCATCTACAGCTTTAATTGCCGACACTTCCCCCTCTTCTATAGTAATTCCAAGTGACTCAGCGTGGTTTCTAAAGCTTTCACCAAGGTCAAAGCCGCTGACTGCCGGTATTCCAAGGTAATTATCAACCTTATCACTGTATGCAATCTGTCCTGCGCCCATATATTCCTTCTCTATAACAAGAGTATCAAGTCCTGCTCTTTTAGTATATATAGCAGCTGACAGTCCTGCCGGACCGCTTCCTACTATAATTACATCTAAAATATTATTATGTCCACTCATTGTATACACCTCTCTCCTAATCTGTAACTTCCTTATTATAAATTATAATGATGTCAGGGTCAAAAATCCCCAACTATGATACTTACGTATTGTTGTGTGCTGCGCACTCCCACAATCCGCTCCAATATTCGCATATCGTAGGACTATCATCCCACTTTTATGCTCATATTGGAGCGGGTCACAAGGTCATTCACCCACCTATAAGCAAGCTCATGTGGGTTTATATCTTTTGACCCTGGTATCATTATATAATCTGCATAAAATTTAATTTTATTCTATATTAAAAAAGGAACGAAGTTCCCTGCACAGGCATATCACTCCGTTCCTTTTTCTGCCACGGCTCTGGCTTATATAATTACATACCACTAAATAATATGTAAATCTTCTTTTTCTGATACATTTCCTTCTATATGGAATGAGTTAAGTACTGGCTCATCTATATTCATAAGTGAAAGTATCATATAGCTTGCCTTACTGTCGTATGCAAGTCTTTTATCCTCCTCAGATGGTCTTGAAGGAGACTCTGGATGTGAGTGCCAGTTTCCAAGAGGAACCAAGCCATTTGCTCTCATATCCTTTACTGCTGCAAGCTGTTCCTTAGGGTCCATTGAAAAATGCTCATTAGAGTGGTCAATATTAGTTAAAAGATATACCTTTTTAACGTGCTTATCTCCGTCTTCTATTGTTCCACCAATAAGTCCGCAGGCCTCCTCTGGAAGATTTTTCTTTGCATATTCAAGTATAGTATCATAATCGCTTTTATTAAATGTAATCACCTTGTGACACCTCCTGATTTCATATATATAGAATTAGTGGTCTTCACAAACTACCTGTTCATAATCAATAAGCTCTGTTATAGTTGGGTGCTTGCCACATACTGCACAGCCATCTGTGTTAGATGGAAGCTTAATCTTATGGAATTCCTGTGTTATAGCATCGTATGTAAGAAGATATCCTGTAAGCAAGTCACCTACACCAAGGATATACTTAATAGCCTCCATAGCCTGAAGACTTCCGATAACACCACCCATAGCTCCGATAACACCGGCCTGCTTGCATGTAGGTACTGCATCCTTTGGTGGTGGGTTCTTAAATACACATCTGTAGCATGGTCCTTCTCCAGGAACATAAGTCATAAGCTGGCCCTTAAATCTGATGATACCAGCATGTGAAAATGGCTTCTTAGCCATAACACAGGCATCATTGATAAGGAACTTGGCTGGGAAATTATCTGTACCATCAATAACGAAGTCATAGTCCTTGATGATATCCATAATATTCTCACTTGTTATAAATTCTCTGTATGTATTAACTGTAACATCTGGGTTCATAGCATTCATAGTTTCCTTTGCTGACTGAACCTTTGCCTTGCCTACATCTGCTGTCTGGTGAATAATCTGTCTCTGAAGGTTGCTAAGGTCAACCTCATCTGCATCTGCAATACCGATTGTTCCTACACCGGCTGCTGCAAGATACATAGCTGCTGGTGCACCAAGTCCGCCTGCACCTATTATAAGTACTTTAGCGTTAAGTAACTTCTTCTGTCCTTTAGCGCCAACTTCTTTTAAAATGATATGACGCGAATAACGTTCTATCTGCTCGTCTGTTAAAGCCATATAAATTCTCCTTTAATGATTTATTTTATTATCTCTGTCCGCCACCCATGAAGTATAAGAATTCAACATTATCTCCATCTTTTAACTGATATGTTTCCTTCTGGTCGCCAGGGATGAATTCCTCATTGATTGAAACTGTTACATACTCTGGTGTTTCTACATTTTCAATTTCAAAAAGCTTTGGAAGTGTAATTCCATCTTCATATTCTTTCTTTACTCCTGATACTGTTAACTGCATATTCTACCTCTTTCCTGCCATATGGCGTATTTACTTAATAAAATGTTAAACTTTCTTTCATTGCATCATTATTAATTAATGTAAATTATATTACTACAAGCCATTCTTTAACAAACAGCTTATGCATTAGCCTCTATAAAGCTTACAAGCTCATCCTTCTTGAATATGCCCGTATGTCTTGCCTTTTCTTCTCCACCATTGAATAATACAAGTGTTGGTACTGCGCTTACTTCATACTTTTCTGCGGCATCTGCATCAAAGTTGATATTAACTTTGAATACTGCGAGCTCACCAGCCTTCTCATCTTCTACCGTTCCGATTACAGGTGCTAATCTCTTGCATGGAACACAACTGTCAGAATAGAAGTCAACAAGTACTGGAAGTGGATTGTTTAATACTTTTTCATCAAAATCCTGTAACTTAATTCTCTCTGCCATACTATCTCCTTTCTGCATATCATATACTAATAAGAGCTTTTGTATTTTATTACTCTTCTACCTTTTTAACAATAAGTGTATAAGTTTCATCCTCATTATTAACAAGCTTAAGTATCTGATGTCCCTCTTCCTTCATACTTCTTGGAACATTAGCTACCGGTTCACCATCATTCATACGGATAGCGATTACCTCGCCGTCATCAAGCTCATCAATAGCAACCTTTGCCTTAACAAATGTGAGTGGGCATACCTTATCAGTTATATCAACTGTATCATCAATCTTAATTCCTTCGATTTCCATAATCAATCTCCCTTCATTATGTATATTACTTACCCTCGTAAGCTTCTCTTATAACCTTTCTGAACTCATCCTCACCTAATCTCTGTAATGTAAGTCTGAATCTTTCTCCAGCATTGGCATTCTTTTCAAAGAAGCCTATAGCTGCATCTGTAACTCTGAAAAGTGTTTCTTCATCTGAGATAAGTGGAAGAAGCTGTTCACCCTTATATATCTGATTACCAAAAAGTCCACCAAATGATACGATAAATCCGCTCTTTCCTTCCCAGGCCTCTGTAGGACACGCCTTAACACAGCGTCCACAGTTATTACACTTTGTTCTGTCTATAGTAACTGTATTATTAGCACAGCTTATAGCACCCTTTCGGCAGGCCTTCTCACATACACCACAGTTGATACATTTGTCCTCAACCCATGTTACATCCATACCGCCCTTGATACCGATATCATTCTCTTCTGCCTTAAGACAGTTGTTCTGACATCCGGTAACACCGAACTTAAACTTATGTGGAAGTTCTCTTCCGAAGTAATGCTCATCAAGCTTCTTTGCTATATCATATGAGTCTATACAACCGCTAGGACAGACTGCATTACCCTGACATGCTGTAACTGTTCTTACTCTTGGTCCGCATACACCCGGCTTAACCCCGCCTTCTGCAAGCTCTGCTCTTACTTCTTCTATATTATCAAAATTAATGAAAGGAATTTCAACACCCTGTCTTGATGTCATATGTACATAACCTTTTCCGTACTTATCTGCAACATCAGCGACAGCTCTGATATTCTCTGATGTAAGATTACCACCTACAACCTGAATTCTGAGTGAGAAGTATCCTTTCTGTTTCTGTCTCATAAATCCGCCTTTTTTAAGTGCTGAATAATCAATCTTAGCCATATTTTCCTCCATCTTACCCGCTTATCATAAACAACGGATATTCACAATGTAATATAATAATCTCAAGTGTCTGTAATCCTGACACTCATTACTGCTGTATGAATTCTACTGCCTGTGTGAAGTCCTCAATAAGGTCTTCGATATCCTCTATTCCCACACTGATTCTTACAAGATCATCAAACACTCCTGCGATTTTCTTTTCTTCCTCAGTACTGTGAGCGCTTATAGTTGAACCCGGATGAATTACAAGTGTCTTAGTATCTCCTATATTAGATACATTAAGAGGAAGCTTAAGTGCATTGATAAACTTAAATGCATTTTCCTTGCTGCCAGTTCTTATAGTAATTATTCCACCGTAACCATTGTTAAGCTCTTTATCTGCTATAGCGTGGAATTCGCTGCTCTTAAGTCCCGGATAATTAACATTAAGAAAGCTGTAATTAGTATCAAGATACTCTGCAAGCTTTAATGCATTATCTGTTATACGCTCCATTCTAAGACCTAAAGTTTCGATACCAAGTATATTATAGAAAGCATTCTGTGGAGATAAACAGGCTCCTGTGTTTCTATATATACCATTTCTTAACTTGGCTGTGTAAGCATATGGCCCAAACTTGGCATATTCTTTCATACCCGGATATTTTACACTATCCCACTTAAAATTACCAGAATCAGTTATAACTCCGCTGATAGAATTACTGTTTCCATTCACATACTTTGATGTTGAATTCACAACTATGTCAGCTCCGTACTCTATTGGCTTTATAAGATATGCTGTAGCCACTGTGTTATCAATGATAAGTGGAACGCCTGCCTTATGTGCTGCCTCTGAAAGAAGCTTAATATCAGTAACATCCAGTCTAGGGTTTCCTATAGTTTCTGCGAAATATAATCTTGTATTATCATTCGTAGCAGCCTCAAACTGTTCTATATTGTTATTCTCAACATAATGAGTCTTAATTCCAAAGTTCTCTAAGTCCCTGAATAAGTCGATACTGCCGCCATAAAGACTTGCGCTGCATACTATCTCATCGCCGCTTCTTAATATATTAGTAAATGCATTAGTGATAGCTGCCATACCTGACGCACATGACACACTTGCGATACCGCCTTCAAGAGCTGTCATTCTTCTTTCAAATGCATCAACAGTTGGATTGCTTATTCTGCTATATGAAAAGCCCGGTGCTTTATTATTAAATATCTTCTCAAGAGTCTCAGCGCTGGCATGTTCAAATGCACTTGACTGATATACAGGTGTCTGTGTCGCTCCTGTCTTCTTATCCCCTCTGAAATCTCCGTGAAGTAATGCTGTATTAAATCTCATATCTTCATCTCCAATCGCATAAACTATAAACCTACTTGTTTAATATGGATTAGATTGTAATACCTGTGGAAACATTTGTCAATACCTAATTCATATAAAATTGGTATGTAAATGTGTTTTTATTGAAACAAGGCATAAATACGGGAATAATGCGGATTACTTCTTATTATATGATGTAAGTGTCAAAAGTATAAAAAGTCGTTTCTGCTTGCAGAAATAGACTTTTTTACTTGGGACACGCTAAACACCGAAAACGGAATTAAATGTCGTGAATACGGCATTTTATGAAAGTTTGATATGTTTAAGGATTGCGTGAATTGCATAGCAATGTAGCAATCCTGATACATCAGTGAGTGGCAAAAGTCCACAACTATGATACCTACGGATTGAAAATCGCTTAATCTTGTGATAATCTTTTAAAGTATCGCCATGCACTATGTATGAATAACGTAAGCACACTAACCCCTCTCCATCCATACGTGCACCAGATACATATTAATATAATTAAGGATTATACACAATGACAGACACAATAATCAATAAACATAATGAAAATAAGAATACTGCCGGTAATATCACCAAACGCCGCAGACATCCTGTATACACTATTATTGCACTTACAGCCTTACTCATTATATCTGCATTTTTAAGCATAATGCTTGGAAGTGTGCAGCTTAAACCAGCCGATATAATGCGCTGTCTTACAGGAAGTGATAAGTCATCTGTCACCTACGTGCTTATAATGAACATACGTCTTCCTAGAATGATTGGTGCCATAGTTGCAGGTATGGGACTGTCTGTGGCAGGTGTTATACTTCAGAGCGTTATGAATAATGCACTTGCAAGCCCTAATACCATTGGTGTGAATTCAGGCGCCGGTTTTTTTGTTATGCTGTCTATGATATTGTTTCCACATTCCGCAAATGCTTCCTCCTTCGCTGCATTTGTGGGCGCACTGCTGACTACATTATGTATATACGCACTCGCCTACTTTGCTGACAGTTCAAGAACAACTATCGTACTTGCCGGTATTACCGTATCATCGTTTCTTAATGCCGGTATTAACACTATTAAGCTTATAAATGCTGACATATCAATTAATCTTACTTCCTTTTTAATGGGTTCACTGTCAGGACTTACTATGAATAAGCTTGTTCTACCATGTACTGGAGTTATAATTGCAATTATCATTACTATGTTTTTTGCACGACCCCTTAATATACTTTCACTCGGTGATGACTATGCACGCTCACTTGGACTTAATGTCAATATCACACGATTTGCACTGCTTGTACTTTCAAGCATACTGGCTGGTTTTGTCGTAAGCTATGCAGGACTTTTAAGCTTTATCGGACTTATCGTACCACATATATGCCGCAATCTTTTTGGAAGTGATGCAAGGCTGCTCCTTCCAACAAGTGTGCTGCTTGGCTCATCATTTGTACTCATATGCGATATTATAGGAAGACTGTTAGCCGCACCATTTGAACTGCCTGCAGGAATAATTATGGCTTTTATCGGCGGTCCGTTCTTTATGTATCTGCTGCTTAGAAAGAAAGGAGGAAGAAGAGTTAATGCTTAGCTTTGAAAATGTAGATGTATCAGTTTCAGGAACTCATATACTAAAGAATATCAATGTAAAATTTAATAAAGGCGAAATCACTACTATCATAGGACCCAATGGCTGCGGAAAGACTACTCTTCTCTCCTGCCTTAACTCAAGCGCCAAAGTGACAGCCGGACACATAATGATAGATGGAACTGACTTTTTAAGCCTTCCATTAAAAGAACGTGCCAAAAAGGTTGCTTTCCTGCCACAGATACGCACGGTCATACCTGTACTACCTGTAAAAACTCTTGTTGAACACGGACGTTTTCCTTATCTTGGCTTTACACGAAGGAAATCCAAAGAGGATATTGACATTGTAAACAGGTCTATGGAATTCACACATGTAACCCCTTATTCTGACGACAACGCCGACACTTTATCCGGCGGTATACGCCAGCGTGTGTTTTTTTCAATGATACTTGCGCAGGACAGCCAGATTATCGTTATGGACGAACCTGTAACTTATCTTGACCTAGAGGGAAAACGGACATTTTTTGATATGGTTAAAAAGCTAAGGGAGTCTGGAAAGACTATTATTCTTGTACTTCACGAGCTTTCAGATGCCATAAGAATATCGGATAACATCATTATTATGAATAACAGACAGATAGCAGCAGAAGGCACTCCTGAGGAATGTCTTAACAGGCATATTATAGAAGATATATTCCACACTACTTATAAGAAATTCTCGGATGAGGATGGGGATTATTATATTTTCCTGTAATGATATAAGTGGGTACGATTATATACTTTCCTGCTTTGCGCATTTTTAATACACCTATTTATAATCCCGCTATCAATAATATAACTACTTAAGCTTTGCTCCAAATTCCTGCCCATATAATCTTCACTATATGGACACTCATCATTATCTGATATAATACGCAGATACACAAAAAGCACTTACCATACCAGTAAGTGCTTCCAGTGCAGTCGGCGGGACTTGAACCCGCACCCAAGCAATATGGACTAGATCCTTAGTCTAGCGCGTATGCCAATTCCGCCACGACTGCTTGTTCATATGTATTCATATGTTTTGTATCGGTCACCTGACTTGATTATAATACACTATGCACAAACATTTGTCCAGCACTTTTTTAAAATTTTTTGTATTTTTTTAGAATATACCACCATTCAGAACCATGCTGCGCATTTCCCCGACTGGCTCTGAACACATTGCATGTAAATATACCTATTCGCTTATTTATTGCAATACCCTGCAATCATATCAATAAGCACATCCATATCCAGCGGCTTTGCCATATGTGCATTCATTCCTGCATTGATACATTCCTTTGCATCCTCCTCAAAGGCATTGGCGGTCATAGCTATTATCGGTATTGTTACGGCATCCTTTCTGTCCATGGCTCTTATGCGCTTAGCTGCTGATATACCATCAAGATTAGGCATCATAACATCCATAAGAATAGCATCGTAACTTCCTTCCGCACTATTGGCAAACTCATTAACCACCTGCTGTCCGTCACACGCAACTTTAACCTCTGCGCCTTCATCCTTAAGAATGGTCTCAACAATCTCTGCATTAAGCTTATTATCCTCAGCAAGAAGAAGTCTGACACCTCTTATATCCGTTGTTGCATTTTCTTTTTCTTCCTTTTCCTCTTCTATATCCGGTGTAATATCAGCTATCTTAAAAGGAATTCTTATAGTAAATTCTGAACCGGCACCCTTTTTACTTGCAACATCAATAGTTCCATCCATCTTATCCACAAGTGTCTTAACTATAGACATACCAAGTCCCGTACCCTGATAAACGCTCCGGGCATCGGATTTTTCCTGTACAAAGGGTTCAAATATATGACTTAAAAACTCCTCACTCATTCCAATACCTGTATCATGTATAATCCATTGATATGTAACTACATCATCCTCTACGCCTATACATCTGAAATGCGTTTCCACAACTCCGCCAACATTATTATATTTAATACAGTTACCATATATATTAAGAAATATCTGCCGTAAATGAAGTGGACTTGCATAGACATATTTATACTGATATGACTCATCATTATCAGGCATTCTGTCATATTTAAGATTAACCCCTGCCTCAGATGCCCTCTGTTCGACTATTGTAATAACATCTTTTACAAGCTGTCTTAGGTCAACCACTTCATTAGAAAGCTCTATATTGCCATCCTCCAGCTTACTCATCTGTAATATATCATTAATAAGTGATAAAAGATGATTTGCAGCGACTGACATTTTCTTCCTGTTAGCATTAATCAGTTCTGTATCCTCCATATGTTTCTCATCTATCTTTAGAAGACCTATTATTCCATTAAGAGGCGTTCTTATATCATGAGTCATACGCGACAGAAAGTCCGATTTTGCTGCATTGGCTTTTTCCTCTCTCCTGATAGACTCCTCAAGCTGCTTATTCTTCTCTTCAAGTTCTAATGCATACTGACGTTGAATCCTATGCTGTTCCATCTCATATGCCTGTGCTGTCCTTGCCCTTATTGCGTTAAATGCAAGAGCAACCATAATATATATAGCAACTGTATACAGAATATGCCGCGGCGCTGTCCTGAATACATCCCGCTCTGGCATATATATGTACACATAATAATCTCTTCCCCGGACCATAACTCCAAAATTATACCCAGATGATGATGAATCACTTTTTGCTACTATAAGTTTATTACTTACATTTTTATCTTTTATATTATTAAGTATGGCGTAATTGTCTACCTTTTCACTTACCATAGCCTTGTTATTAGATGCTATTATTTTATTACCACTTGCAACAACTATATTGCCATCTTCCTTGTCATCATATCCTGTAAGAACATGTTCAAACGACAGATTATAATTATAAACATATTCTTTCGAAGTATGATAGTATACAACAACTATACCTTCATTCTGTGGCATACCACATGCCGCAAGGTCTATATACGAACCATCCTCACAATCTATCCGTGTTGAATAGGTTTTACTTACATTTTCTGACACATCTATTAAAGAACTGCTGTCAAGATGCTCATCAAGATATTCAGCCCCAAGTCCATCTGTATAATACTGTGCGCTAAGTTTCCCCTCTTTATCAAGAAAGATGACTGCCGTAACATAACATTCCTGCGTATTTCTTTTAAGGAATTCCTCACTATATATATCACTGCCGCCATTATATTCCAGTTCATATGCAATATTACGGTTTATCTGCTGTGCGCTCTCTATCATACGCATAAGACTCTTTGTTTCTGAGGCAAGGTTAAGTCTTGTAAAACTATTGCAGCGCTCATTTATATATTTTGCAGTATCAGAAAGGCTTTTCTGTGTGGATGACATATCTGAGTCCACTGCAATAACGGTCACAATAGATAATGTCAGTATACCTATAAGCATCTCTATGCACCATATATGTATATTTTTTATTTTATCAATATGTTTATTTTCCATAACTGTCCACCTCCAGATACTTATCAGCATCATCAAGATATGTACTGATTATAGCTTTTTCTGTTCCATCATTCCTCATCTGCTCAAGTACTTGTGTAAGCTGTATGTCAAGTCCACGGTTATCATTCTTATCAAATGCAACTCCAAGACTTGTAACCATAAGTGTTTCATCAAGTATACGGAACTGCATATCATAATCCTTCATATACTGCCTTATTGCTGTTTCGTGTGCTGCTAGTGCATCTGCATATCCCTTGCTTAAAAATGGATATATAAGCTCTCTATTCTGTAATGCTATCAGTGAACGTATCTTAGGAATTCTATCATCCTCCCTGTCAAGAAATATTTCCTCAGGCTTAGTTGTTGTCTGGACAGCCACTGTCTTATCCTCCAAGTCTGCCAGCGTATATATGTCACTTTCAACACTTACAGCTACAACTTCACAGCTCACCATATATGGACCAGCCCAGTTGTATTCATTCTCTCTTCCATCCATGCTGAAGCTCCCCCATACGCAGTCGACACTTCCATCTGCCAGAAGATTTTTCTTATCCTCCCAGTCTATAGATACAAACACAGCCTTATATCCCATTCTTCTAAACGCTTCTTTAGCCAGTTCTACATCAATACCTATAGGACTTCCATCAGCATTTACAAAATTAAATGGCGGGTAATTATCACTTCCTACAATAATTTCCTGTAATCCTTCATTCTGGTCATTATTGCTAATACCAGTGTTGTGTGTACATCCACTTAATGTCAGTGCAAATGCACTTATAAGGCATAATAACGCCAGTATTTTTTTTAAACTATTCATTGACATCCCCTCTTTAGATTACTTTAGTATACTATAATACTTTTTTTCAATGATTGCTAATTAATTCTTAACAAATTATAAATTATGTGCTATCATATTACAAATGTTTTTGATAGTTGGTATTTTATGAAGAAAGGGTTATTGTCTGGTATGAAAAAGAGAATATTACGACTTATTAATTATATATTTGTAATAGCCATTCTCTTTGGCGGTATGTGCCTTGATAAGGTTGAGGCATATTCCAGTGATATGTTCGCAGATGATGTCACTGCCGGCTTTGTATCAGTTAATTCTGAAAATAATAGACTTTCTTCTGATTATAAGAACTCTACAGGTTTTTACAGTTCTTATGTTGACTGTAAGGTTTTTGCTACACCTCAGCCATCTATTAATGACTCAAGACCTTGTACTTCGCAGATGTTAGGTAATCCTAACTCTAATATTTCTGAAAGCGTATCAATAAGAACCGGTGTGCGCTACACAGCCAAAATTAATGCTCTTATTATGTCTGACTGCTCTGATGGCATAAGTAACTGTGAGCATTATTTCACATATAATAAATCTATGGAAAAATTTTTTTCCATCCAGACAATCGTTGTCGATTATATCCACAATACGGACGGTGAAAAATAAGCTGATTCTATAACTATGCCCAAAAGCAGGTTAAAGTTATCAGCTTATCATATCTATACAATTTTATTTTATTGATTGGTATACATAAAGGTATTATTATTCATTTCGCACATTTATTAATGTCTGTGATATTACATAACACTGCCACTCTATCTAATTACATTATAGATTACAACCATAAGTTATGTACTATCACTATCAGACATTACTATCTACTTGTATGCCGGCATTAAAGCTATAAAGCCACCAATACAGGCAGGATGGCTTTTAAGATATAAGCTTGTATAGATGTATATCTGCAGATGAGGCGTTGTTATATTCTTTATATTATTCTTATTCAAGGTTTACTATCCCCTGTAATCATATGGGAGTTTGAGGTATTAGAGGATTGCGCAGATTACATAGCAATATAGCAATCCGAATACATCAGTTAGAGGTAAACAACTGACAATTAAATAAAAGAGCATAATATTATGCGCAGAAGTGAGGATTATTATGAATATATTAACATATATATCTATAGCTATTGGTGGCATTGTCGCTGTTGGTTCTACTTTAAGTATCACACTTGGAATTTTTGGAACTATCATCTACAAAATCATACGCTCAGCTAAATATAAGATATCTTTATTTGACTAATTGATGCAGATTTAACTAATTATTGTGTTGCAGGCTGTGATTATAAACAACTGGCATATAAAGCATAATCAGTTAATAATGCAGCGTTATTGTGCATATTTTTACAGCCTGCGGAATGGAGTTTATATGGCAGGAAATATAACTGTTGCTATTGTTATAATACTTATTATCGGTGGAATTATATTCGGCTGCTGGGTCGACAGGGCTGATACTAAGATAGCCGACAGGAAAAATGAAGCAGCCTCTGATAAGCAGACTGCTGACAAATAACAGATATTAATACGGGGTATTGCAGAAAAACATTATTTATATAGTATACAATTAATTGTTATATCAGTTAATATGCATACTATATAAATGAATTCCTGCGATGCCCTTATTTTATTAATGCTCTTTATATACACTACAGTACATAGTGACATCGCCACTTAATAAGTTATATACATTATTGATATTTTTACTTAATTATTAACAGTTTTACGCATCTGACGTCTGGCTTTTATTTTTCCAAGCATACTAGACAGATACATTTCGATATTGTACGATATATTTATCAGAAAGATATGAAATCAATCTATGATAAATATGCCTATGCTGATATTGATTATGAAGTAATTGAATTAGTTAGTATAATTACTGATAACCATAAGTTACTTAATCTATATAACAACCAAAACAGGAGGTAATATTATGTGCAATGCTTTTAAGGAATTAGAGGCTGCTATGGTAGTATCAACAATGAATAATTTATAATTATTTTTCTTCTGTACTTATTACATCATATTTCTGAAATCTAAATATTGTTAGAATTGTAAATATCACTATTAATATGCAACAAACAATAACCGAACATTCAATCTTGACCACAGAATTACTGCTTCTATACACCATAGACATATTTCCAAGTACATACCAGCTCGGAATATATATTGCTAATATATTATAGGCAACAATAAATGCTATAACAATAACTCTGTTTATATACATATTAAAATATACTTGCAATACTGCCATCATAACACTATATAGTAATGGATATATATACGTACCAATATTTATCCTCCTATCACTATTCATATTTTGAAACAATTCATAATGAACCTCTGTGCTAATATATCCCTTACCGAATGAATATAATACAATTACAGCTATTATAACTACATACACTAAAACTATCTTTATGAAAATATCACATATCTGCCTTATAATATAATCAGTTCTTTTTTCCGACTTAATAAGTTTGTATAAATCTTTATAAGAAGAATAATAAAAAGGCTTTAAGGATATTATAGCACATATGATCGTTAAAGCGACAGCCTCTTATTTGCTTTATTCTACAAACACAATCATTACTTTTCATTCCTGTCAATCTTTAAATCTTTGTAATATTGCATTGGAGTAACACCATATTCTTTCTTAAATGCTCTAAAAAAATGATTATACCCTCCAAATCCACCAAGCTCATATACCTCATGAATACTTTTCCCCTGCTCTATATAATGGCGGCATAAATCAAGTTTGCTCTTTACAATGTATGAATGAGGTGTCTCACCTGTCAATTTTTTAAACTCTCTTACTATATGATAACGGCTTATATAAAATTCATTTTCCAAGCGCTCCAACGAGATATCTTCTGTCAAATGTTCTCTGATATAAATAAAAATATCATCCATTACAACGTGTTTTTTCTTCTTCGTCTTGATCTGTACATCATCCTGAACAGATGAGCGAAGTGCAAGTACAAGAATCATAGTTAATAGGCTTTTCTCGTATAATGAGTGGGCAAATTTAGGCGGCTCATTATTCATCGAATAGAGCTTTTTTGATATATTCTTTATAAGCATAGCCGATTCAGTCTCAGAATGAACAATCTTAACTTGATACGGAACAAAATCAAACGCTTCATCAAGTCTTGTTTCTTCATCTGACAATTTCCTTAAAAGTTCTCCACCTATATAAAGAACATAAACTTCAAGAGGATACTTATTTTTACGATATTCAAGCTTTACTTTATTACCTGGCTTAATAAATATCAAATCCTCCATAGTACATACAATATTATCGTCCTCCTGGTGCATATACCCTATCCCACCAGCTATAAATACAATTGTATAGCTCTCCTTTTGCCCAAAGCTTCGCTGGGCACTATCCAATATTTTCAAATATTCCATTTTGTAGCCTTGCTTTTTCATATGTCTATTTTGTACACTTTCCTATTATATTTTTTGTTCATTTCGTCAAAATATACAATATATCAATTTTTCGTAGTTTGCAAGCAATATTTGTATATGGATATCAGCATAACCCCAATATAATAAGATTGTAGCTACTAAAACAATATAAATGTTTGGAGGTAAATTATCATGAAAGAAACAAGACCTTTTTCCATGAAGGACAAAATTGGTTACACTCTTGGCGATTTGGGATGTTGCTGTACTGAGCAGTTCCGTGCCATGTATCTTGCTATTTTTTATACACTGGTATTAAAAGTTAATCCAGTACACGTAGGAATCCTTATGCTTGTTACAAAGTTTTGGGATGCTATAAATGACCCTTTAATTGGTGCACTTGTTGATAGCCACAAAAACAAAGGAAAAGGAAAATTTATTCCTTGGATTAAATTCTTTGCTTTTCCAACTGCAGTACTCTGTATATTAGGATTTGTTAACGTAAACAATTTCGCTTATGGTGCACGTATTGCTTATATGTTCATTACATATATTGTTTACGAAATTATGTACACATGTGTCAACGTTCCATTTGGTAGTCTTTCAAGTGTAATGACTGATGATGTTAACCAACGTACTGACCTTTCTCGTTTCAGAAGTCTTGGCGGTACAATTTTTATGACAGTTATCGTTATTGTTGGACCATTATTCTTATATAAAGATAACCAGCCAGTACCTAGCCATTTCCTTATTATGTCAGCAATCTGTGCAGTTATTGGATTAATCTGTCTTATGTTTACATCTCATTGGTGTAAAGAGCGTATTATTACAGAGCCAGTTGTTGAGAAAAAAGAAAAGTTTAACTACTTCCAGGTAATTAAAGATATTACTAAAAACAAAGCATTACTCGGAGTTATGTTATCAAGCTTTATCGGTATTGTTGGAGCAGGTATGGTTAACGGATTAAATACTTATTTATTCCGCGATTATTTTGGAAATGTTGCCATCATGGCAGTTTCAGGTATGTTAAGTGTACTCTGGTCACTTATTGCATTCGTAGGCACAAAATTTGTTGCTAAGAAATTTGGAAAGAAAGAATGGATTATGTACAGTGCAACTTTCTCAGTTGTTGTTTATGCTATTTTATTCTTCTTCCCACTTGAAAATCCTATGCTCTTTATTATCATCAACGGAATCTGCTATCTTGGAGTAAGTGGTTTCCAAGTATTAGTTTGGGCACTTGTAAATGATGCAATTGATTATCAAGAACTTCAGACAGGAAAACGTAATGAAGGAATTGTATATTCGGCATATACATTCTTCCGTAAACTTGCTAATGCTGTATCAGGAAGTATGAGTAGTTTTGCACTTGCAATTGCTGGATTCCAGGTTAATGAAGCTGTCTAGAATGAAGCATTCTCAGGACATCTTTGGAAAACATATACAGGTTTATATGTTGTAGGATATTTATTAGCTGTTCTGGTATTAAAATTTATCTACCCTCTTACAAAAGAGAAAACAGCTGAAATGTTACAGGATTTAGCTGACAAGCGAAATGCTACTACTGCAGAATAAAATTAGAAAGTGAGGTATTTTAAATTGACAAAACAAGTAGAAATCACAAACCGTGATGGACACATCTTACGCGGAATAGTTAACATTCCAGAAGATGGCACAAGATTTCCTGCTATTGTAAATGTACATGGCTTTACAGGGAATAAAAGCGGTTACAAAAGTATTTATACGCACACAGCCAGATTATTAGCTGAACATGGATTTGCCAGTGTCCGTTTTGATTTATACGGAAATGGTGAAAGTGATGGTGAATTCGAGGACATGACCTTTACAGGTATCCTACACGATATCGAGGATATTATAAACTGGACTAAAACACAAGATTTTGCCAATCCAGATAAGATTATCTTATCTGGTCAGAGTATGGGAGGATACGCAGCTGCTACTGCCGCTCCTATTGTTAATCCTTATGCTCTCATGCTTATGTGTCCAGGTGCTGGAATGTGGTTTGGATGTAAGGATCGTGCTGAAGCCATGGAAGCTAAGGGAATCACCAAGGCCGATATTGAAGGACTCACTTTCCCAACATCTTTTAATCATGATTTATTTAATTATGAGCCATTCTCGTCAGCAGAAGGATACAACGGACCAGTCCTCCTTATAAGAGGAACTGCAGATGATTTGGTAGATGATGCAACATGCCATAGATATGAGTCACTTTACAATGGAAAATGCAATTATAAAACAATTGAAGGCGCTAACCACAATTTTGCCAGTGCTTTTGCAAGAGCAGAATTAGACAAATTAATGTTAGAGTTTTTAACACCACTTAAATAGTATATTCAATTTGAAAGGAAGTATGAACAATGAAATTATTAGAGTCTATAAAAGTTGGAAATATTGAGTTTAAAAACCGTATTATGTTCCCACCACTTACAACAGGATATGAGGAAAAAGATGGTTCAATTGGAGAACAAAGTTTTCGTTTTTACGAGCGTCTCGCAAAAGGCGGTGTCGGATATATAGTAATTGGAGATGTTGCACCACTTCCAACATTCTCTCCTACACCAAAGCTTTATTCACCTGAGCAGGTTCAAAGCTTCAAAAAACTTGCTGACGCATGTCATGAAAATGGTGCAAAGCTTGGAATTCAGTTATTCCATCCTGACTACAATGTTAAAGCTTTAAACGATATGTTTCATCAGGGCAAAATGCAGGAAGCAAGAGCTAAACTTCACCATGATATGCAGCACTTTGTAAATGAAGTAACTGCAGAAGAACTTGATGAAATAATAAAGCATATGGAAAACTGTGCTATCTTAGCACACGAAGCTGGTGTTGATTGTATTGAAGTACATGGAGACCGTCTTGTTGGTTCTCTTTGCTCTCCTATTTTAAATCATAGAACTGATGAATATGGCGGTGACCTGGCTAATCGTACACGTTTTGCATTAACACTCGTAAAAAGATTAAAAACAATTGTACCTGACATGGTTATCGACTACAAGCTTCCTATAGTTACTCCTCTTGGAGAAAATAGTTTTAGAGGAAAAGGTGGTCTTCCACTTGATGAAGCTTGCATTTTTGCTAAAGAATTAGAAGCTTGCGGTGTTGACACATTACATGTTGCACAGGCTAACCATACTGGAAATATGGGTGATACAATCCCTGCCATGGGAACACAGCCATACGGATTTATGGTTTCTTATTCTAAAAAAATCAAAGAGCTTGTATCTATTCCTGTATCTGTAGTAGGCCGTATCGTTACACCAGAAGCTGCTGAAGCAGTTATTACAAATGGTTCTGCTGATATTATTGGATTAGGTCGTTCTCTTCTCACAGACCCTGACTTTGCAAACAAATGTGCAGATGGACATTGCTGTAATGTCAGAACATGTATGATGTGTAATAAAGGATGTACAGATAATATTCAGAATCGTGCTTTCTTAAGTTGTGTACTTAATGCTGAAAATGGTTACGAAGGATCTCGTCAGATTACTCCTGCAGCATCAACAAAGAATATAGCAATTATTGGTGCTGGTATTGCTGGACTTGAAGCTGCACGTGTTTCCGCATTAAGAGGACATCATGTAACTATATTTGAGAAATCACTTCAGATTGGTGGTCAGTTACTTATTGCTAGTGTACCTCCAAGAAAAGAAGAAATGATGAGAAGCATTAATTATTATACAAATGTACTTCCTGAATTGGATGTAACATTCAGGCTTGGTCAGGAATTCACATCACAGGATTATAATTCATTCGATGAAGTAATTGTGGCAACAGGAGCAAACAATGCAATAATCCCTGTTCCTGGCAAAGATCTTCCAACTGTAGCAAGTGCATGGGATGTACTTGCCAAGAAAGAAATCGTATTCGGTAATGTTTCTGTAATCGGTGGTGGTCTTGTAGGTGTTGAAACCGCTGAATATCTGGCTTCACGCGGATGTAAGGTTACAATTATTGAAATGATGGATCAGATTGCAAAAGAAGAAAGTAACACTATTTTACCTACTCTAATGAGGGAATTAGAGCATTATAATGTTCAAATAGTAACATCTGCAAAATTATCAGAAATTAAAGATGATTCTGTAGTTGTTGAAAAAACAATAGACGACAATACATTAACAGAAGAAATTGCTTCAGACTTTGTTGTAATGGCTGTTGGTGCAAGAAAGAACCTTCCAGAGCTTTCTGATTGTCCTCTTCCACTTCACTATATTGGTGATTGTGCTGGAGAACGTCCAAGTAATATTGAGCATGCTATTAAATCAGCATATGATGTAGCATGTGAAATATAAATTATTAATTACCCTATTACCACAAAGGGGCTGTCGCACTAAGAATTTCTTAGTGCGACAGCCCCTGTAGGGCATTCGCCCTATCAGACTAAAGCCTAACAAAAAGCTTTGTGCTAGCACAGCTTTTTGTTATCCTTTCGTCTGGCACGGCTCATTTAGATCACATAGTCCCATACTTCATCTTTGAATACTATTTTTCTGTATGTTCCAAAGTCTGTCCACTTGTTGAAGAATGTATCATTGAGGGCTTCTTTGCCTTCCTTAACGGCATCAAGTTCTGTACGTAACTGGGCGTATTCGCTCTCGTTGGCTGCTTTGACTGCAAAACCTCTGCTGTTTACAACTGGAAGTCCTGTGTATGTATAATCTTCTATCTTTTCTATAGACTCTATCTTCTTATCTCTTACAGTAACTGCTACTCTGTCCCTGAACACTATTACATCAAAGCTGTCAGGATAGTTGTAAGAGTCACCACTTACACTGATTTCCTGTCCTACTGTATAGTTCTTTCCGGCAGGGCTTACCTTTGATACTGTAGCGCTTTCAAGATTGTAGTAATATTCTTCAAATAAATCTGCATTTCCCTTGATATTGCCATTGACAAATGCACACTTTACATCCTTCTTGTCATATGCGCTTGTGTCAGTAACAACACCGCAGGCAGATGTCATATTGCTTATTCTGTCTATAAGTATAAGCTCACCGAGTGTCTTATGTTTAGCGAATTCATCTATGACAACCGGCTCCTGTAGTCCGATATCGCATACTGCTATTTCATTCTTGCTAAGTCCGTTAGCCTCAATAAACTTACCTGTATTGACATCTATCTTGTACTGGATATTCTTTAATACACCAAGCACCTGCTTAGTTCCTATCTTTACGATATAATCCTTACCAACTGTAAGTTCTTCATCATCCATCCAGAGCATTGTAGCTGTGAAAGACTTGATAACTGGAAGTGTTGTCTTTGCTGCAAGAACACATCCTCTTGATACATCAACTTCCTTATCAAGCTGGATAGTAACAGGCTGTCCAACCTGTGCGCTCTGTCTGTCCTTATCACCTATAAGAATACTCTTTACATTGGCAGTTTCACCACTTGGAAGAGTTGTTATCTCATCACCTACAGATACCACACCAGATTCTATCTGACCCTGGAAGCCTCTGAATGTATGGTCTGGACGGCATACTCTCTGAACTGGCATATAGAAGCCTTCTTCCTGCTTCTTCTGACTTACATCAACATTTTCAAGATAAGTAAGAAGTGCTTCACCATCATACCAAGGTGTGTTATCTGACTTCTTAGTAATGTTATCGCCCTCTGTAGCTGAAACAGGGATAATCTTTACACTTGCAAGTCCTAATTCCTTAGATAATTCATCTATCTGTGCTGTAATCTCATCAAATCTTTCCTTAGAATAGCCAACTAGATCCATCTTATTAACTGCAAATACGAAATACTTGATACCCATAAGCGAGCATATTCTTGCATGTCTTTTTGTCTGCACAAGTACACCCTGCTTTGCATCTACAAGAATGATTGCAAGGTCTGCAAATGATGCGCCAACCGCCATATTTCTTGTATATTCTTCATGTCCCGGTGTATCTGCCACGATAAAGCTTCTCTTATCTGTTGTAAAGTATCTGTATGCAACATCGATTGTGATACCCTGTTCTCTTTCTGCCATAAGTCCGTCAAGAAGAAGTGAGTAATCAATAGCACCACCACGGCTTCCTACTTTACTGTCAAGCTCTAAAGCCTTTTCCTGATCGGCATATAAAAGCTTTGAATCATATAATATATGTCCTATTAATGTAGACTTTCCATCATCCACGCTTCCGCATGTTATAAACTTTAATAATCCTATCATCTTAGAAATACCCCTCTCTCTTTCTTCTTTCCATGCTTCCTGCTGCTTCGTTATCGATAACTCTTGTTGTTCTCTCAGAAGATACAGCACTGAGTGTTTCATCGATTATCTCATCAAGAGTTGTTGCATTTGACTCTATTCCACCTGTTAAAGGATAGCAGCCAAGAGTTCTAAATCGTACATTTTTGTATTCTATCTTTTCACCCTCTCTTAGCTTGAAGCGGTCATCATCAACCATTATAAGCATGCCATCTCTTTCAACAACTGGTCGCTTGTCTGCATAATAAAGAGGTACGATATCAATATTTTCTCTCTTGATATACTGCCATATATCTGTTTCTGTCCAGTTAGATATAGGGAATACTCTTATACTCTCGCCCTTATTGATTCTTGAGTTATAAAGCTTCCACATCTCTGGTCTCTGGTTCTTAGGATCCCATGCCTGATTTTCATTTCTGAATGAGAATATTCTTTCCTTGGCTCTAGACTTTTCCTCATCTCTTCTGCCGCCACCAAAAGCTGCAGTAAATCCATATTTATTTAATGCCTGTTTCAGAGCCTGCGTCTTCATGATATCCGTGTAGGCTGCGCCATGATCAAATGGATTGATCCCCTGGCGTACACCTTCCTCATTGATATACTCCAGCATTTCAATACCATATTGTTCAGCTACTTTATCACGAAATGCAATCATTTCCTTAAATTTCCATGTAGTATTTACATGTAAAAACGGAAATGGCGGTTTTTCCGGATAAAATGCTTTCAGGGCAAGATGCAGCATCACAGATGAATCTTTTCCAATAGAATAAAGCATCACCGGCTTTTCACACTGTGCTGCCACCTCCCGCATGATGTATATTGCTTCTGCTTCCAGTTCATCCAAATGGTCCATACGATTTTCCTCTTTTCCTGTTATTCCCCCAAACCGTTCTGTATCACTAATACAATTCCTGCCAGCGCTTCTTCTTCATCTTCTCCCTCACAGACAAATTCAATCTCATCATTGTACTTAATGCCTGCCGCCAGCACACTCAAAAGGCTCTTTACATTTGTAATCATTGTTCCTCTCTGAAAAGAAATCTTTGATTTGTATTTGATCGCCTCGTCGCATAATTTTCCCGCAGGACGCAGATGCAGTCCCGCAGGATTTTTAATTTTTACTTTCTGACAAACCATCTTGTATCCCCTCCAAATACATCTTAGGTGTTTCTTCTTATCCTTATTTTACTGTGAAGAGCTGTTTGCTCCTTCTGAATTACTGTCACTTCCACTGTTTCCGGAAGATGATTTTTCCGTCACGGTAACAGCCGTATATATGGTCTCACTGACACTGTAATTTCCATCCAGCTTTACTTCCGCTGCCAGAACTCCGGTGTTAAATCCGGAAGCATCAATAGTTCCTGTGATAGATTCCGGATTGATATCTGCAAAATCCTCAGCAAATCCCAGAATGTTCACCGTCACGGTATCTGCATTAAATTGCATGGACAGATTTGACGGTAGATTCTTCACTGTGATATTCTTCACCGGAACAGCAAAAGCCTTTGCCGTTTTTCCTTCTATAACCAGTGTCACATTGATCTGTTTTTGCTGATCTGATGCCAGTTCCACTCCATCCGGCAGGAATTTCGTCAGATCTACACCGGCAGTCACATCTGATGTCGCCCCCGCAATACTCATCTGTGACCCGGAGATTTCCAATTCACTGATACCGGCAAGTGCTTCACTGCTGCCCACCAGCTTAACGCTGGAAACGCTGCATTCTGCTTTTTCATACCGATATCCGTCTGCCGGGGTTCCATTTGTAGTAAATTTCAATGGCACCGATTTTCCCATTGTAATTTTCACATCTACCGCCACCGACGTACGGTTCAATGTCAGACGATCCTGAGGAATCTCATTTCCGGCTTCATCCAGCAGAACAACCTTGCTGTTTGTTGCCATATCTTCCCCGACACCACTGACATCCACGATTGTTTCCACAGTTGCAATCTGACTCAGAACGGATTCCGGACCGGTGATGGTCACTTTTTTAGGATCCGCGGTCGCAGTCTCCACATAACAATATGCCGCCGGGGTACCCTTAGTCACAACTTTCACCGCATATTTCTCAGTTTTAAGATTCTCCACACTGATTTTTAACGTTGCATCCCGCTTATTGATCTCAATCTGCCCCGAATAACGGGAAGCAGCCACACTGACCGGAACGGTGGTCAGTTCATCATTCACATTCTCCATATTTGCCACTGCGGTAAAATCAGAATCTGATAATTCTTCAATGATTGAGCGTTTACCGGTAACTGTAAAGGAAATCTTGTCTGAATTGTTCAGAATATCATATGTCTTTCCCATATCAGTAAGGTAGTCACTGTTCTCTATTGTTACCGGGATTGTAAATCCCTTTGTTTTTTCCGGATCTTCAATATTTACAACTACCAACCAGATGACAATTGCAAATACAACTGCCAGCACTTTGAGACCGAAATTATTTGTAATCCGCTTTGTCAGTTTGCGCAACATGTTTCAGCCTCCTTTTCAGTTTTGTCAGATACGGTTCGGTGTCCTTCGAAAGTTTTGCTGCAAATCTCAGCTTACTTTTCAGGAAATTCGTATCAATATTACGATACAGAGTACCTTCCACGGCCAAGGAAACAGCTCCTGTCTCTTCTGATACAACAATAGTCATAGAATCACTGACCTCGCTGATACCAACAGCGGCACGATGACGGGTTCCCAGTTCTTTACTAAGTTCCATATTATCCGATAAGGGCAGATAGCAGGTCGCAGACACGATCCTGTCTCCCCGCACAATGATTGCACCGTCATGCAACGGTGTGTTATGTTCAAAAATATTGATCAGAAGCTGGCTGGAAACCAGAGAATCCAGAGGTATTCCGGTGCGGATATACTCGTTCAGCATCACATCACGTTCAATAACAATCAACGCACCTGTTTTCACCTTGCCCATCTCATAACAGGCTTTCGCAATCTCGTTGATCGTCTTCTCGGAAAAACGCACCGGATTTGACTTCTGAAAATCAAAATTAAAAAACGCGGTAAGAAAATTCTTCCTGCCCAGCCGTTCCAGTGCATTTCGCAACTCCGGCTGAAAAATAATGACCAGTGCGATCGCTGCAACATTTACAACTTTTCCCGACAGCCACAGGATCGTGTTCATCTGGAACAACGCTGCCAGCAAAAGGAATATCAGGATCACGATAATTCCTTTAAACAGCATCCATGCCCGTGTATTTTTCACCCATACCATAACATGATACAGTACAAAAGCAATAATAATGATCTCTATAATATCTGTCGGTCCTATCTTCGGTTTATCAATCCAGGAAAGATATTTATCCATAAATGCATATAATGCTGATCCAATCTCCCGCATTTTTTCACTTCCTCTCCTTGCTCATTATCCCTGCGTTTATTCTATTTATCATGCAGTTCTTTCAGAACTTGTTCCTCCAGTTCATCTCCGATTTCTTTCTCGGTATTCACATGAACAGAGTTTACTTTTTTTCCACGGGTACTCTTCCGCTTCTTTGTCCGTTTAGCATTGATATGCTTGACCTGCTTATCCTCCACTGATACAAAAGCCTTCGGAACGGCTCTGACATAGTAATAATATTCATCATCTTCAAACTGTGTATGCTCCACCCGGCTATAATCCACACTGAGGATCATAAAATCAAGCACCAGTGCAATAACCAGCGATACCATACAGCCCAGGATTACCCGCACGATCCGACCTGTCTCACCAAGATAAATCTCACCGCTGCAAATCACGCCAAGCTGCACGGCAATACCGAGGACGATTGCAATCGTTCTTGCATGATCCACACTAAGTCTTCTGACACAGGAAACGATAACTGCCGCTGCTGCAAATGCTGCCAGATAGAAATACATCTCTTTATCGGTAAAAATCTGCAGCACGGCAAGTGTCACCACACTTTTCTTTGTAATAGTCTCTTTGGCTGAAAAAAGTGCTGCATTCTGATTCACACTTTTTAACAAAAAGTATACAAACTCTCCACATACAACTGCTACTACCGTATATATCCGGTCAAGAATTCCTGCTGCCACCGGCATTACATAGGGAATACCTGCAATTCCAAGTACTGAAGTCAGTACCGTATAAATGCCTTTTTTGCTGGTAAAACGATAATAAATGCAAAAAAGAGCCACAAAGATCAATGCCACAATACCGCATAACTCCAGTGACAGTGCATAACAGTTCAGCAATATGAGCAGTGCACCGAAAAACAGCATCATGCCGGAAGGCAAAAATGAACACAATAATGCACAGAGCAGTGCAATCGGATACTCTTTTAAAATGTCCATATAACCAATCTGATGATTGATCAGCGAAAATGCCAGAAAAGCAACCAGAAACCGAAAGACTGCCATTGCATAGATCTCATATTTTCCGATAAAACGATAGATGTGTTCTTTTATTTTCAAAAGTTGAACCATTGTTTCCTCCTGACAATCCTACTCTTCCCCTGCTTTTTCCTCAGCAAGATAGGATTTATTCAATCGGTGCAGAAAATGCAGATACAGATTGCGTCGCTCCCGACACACCTTATGCCGGTGAATTGCCACGGCAACACAGATTACCAGATATACTGCCATAAATATTCCATAAAAAATCAATAACTGCTTTAACAGTGTCCCATAATGAATATCTGAAAGCCACTGGTTAAATATGTCCCATCTGGAACAGCCCCAAAGCAGCAACACAGTACAAAAACAGATTGTTCCAAAGAAAAATCCTTTGACCATCTCAAAAATCACATAATCACTCCGCCGATATGTGCTGATTTTCAATTCTCGTTCGCCAACCCCACTCTCCAGAATGGACAATCTGGTCATTTCCCGGACTCTATCCTGATTGATCATATTCTTCACCCATTTTTACTCATTCAAGAATGCCCTCGGCATTCTTGCTACTCACCACCTATAAAGGTGGGAGTCATCTCACATCTGATATACTTTATGACGAGTATAACATAAATCGCCATGCAAGAAAAGTTTTTTATCCCCCGATTGCAACCGCTGCCACATACACCTTACACTCCCCCGCTGCTTGCAGACATCGGGCTGCTTCATCCACGGTGCTTCCGGTAGTATAAATATCATCCACCAGTAAAATACAGGCATTCGGCGGCAATGCACATTTTACAGAAAAAGCCCCCTGCAAATTCTGCTTTCTCTCGATGTCATTCAGTTTTTTCTGCGGTTTTGTCCGCCGCACCCGGTACAAAGTGTGCGTATCCACCGGAATATGCAATACATCCGATATCCCTTTTGCAATCCATTCTGCCTGATTATATCCGCGTTTCCGTTTTCTCGACGGATGCAGCGGAACCGGAATGATCAGCCCGATACCGCACTGACAAATCCACGGTCCCAGTCTGTGTGCCATGGTCTGTCCATACACCCTCGCGTATTCTCTCCGATTGCCATATTTCATACGATACAGCGATAATTTTACCGGACCACGGTAGGACAGCAGTGCTCTTCCACGGACAAAAGCATGCTGCCGTCTGCTGCAGTCCCTGCAGTATTCTGCCTCTGCTGCTTCCAGAGGCTTACCGCATTTCATACAATAATGCTCTTTCACAAAAAAAAGTTTCTTTGTGCACACCGGACAGATACCATCGGAACTGATTTCACCACACACCGGACAACGGGGTGGATATAAATAGTCTAAGCATTTCCAGAATTTCAAACTTTATAATTCCTCCAGGCGGTCTCTCAGACCACTATAACGTTTCTGTTCATTTACATTTGCTTCCATATTGTAAAAGGCTTTCTCGTCTCCCACCAGCGTTACACATTTACGGGCTCTGGTCACTGCGGTATAGAGCAGATTGCGGTTCATAAGCATCCGAGGCCCCGTCAGTAACGGGATAATGACTGCCGGATATTCACTTCCCTGGGATTTATGTATCGTAATGGCATAAGCCAGATCCAGCTGATCAAGTTCTTTAAAAGGATATTCCACCATCCGGCGTTCTTCATATTCTACGGTCAGTGTCTCAGAAAAACTGTTGATTTCACGAACAATTCCCATATCACCGTTGAAAATTCCCATACCGTCCTCGCCGTTTTCGCGTGAATAGACCATATCGTAATTGTTTTTTGTCTGCATAACTTTGTCGCCGACACGGAAAGTTATATTGCCGAAAACGTGTTGCGGACGTCTTTCGTCATACGGATTGATGTGTGACTGCAACAGTTTGTTTAATGCAATCGTTCCGGCAAGTCCTTTTTTTGTCGGCGATAGGACTTGTATTGATGAAATCGGGTTTACATTATAGCTTTTCGGCAGTCTGTTTTTGAATAAATCCATCACCGTAAAAGCACTGTCCTGCGGTGTTTTTCTTCTTAAAAAGAAGAAATCGCTTGATTTTACCGATAAATCGGGAAGTTCTCCGTGATTAATTTTGTGTGCGTTTACGATTATAAGACTTTCTTCGGCTTGCCTGAAAATTTTGTTAAGCTGAATTACCGGTATTGTTTTACTTTCGATTATATCGTGAATGATGTTTCCCGGCCCGACTGACGGCAGTTGGTCCGCGTCACCCGAAAGGATAATTCTTGCACCTGTTTTGACCGCTTTTAAAAATGACGACATAAGATTTACGTC
>ENA-OOWV01000023-OOWV01000023.1-human-gut-metagenome-genome-assembly--contig:-NODE-23-length-111970-cov-5.357101_pt1 | contig 111970 bp, 110 predicted proteins | sample MGYA00241584_ERZ501337 | MGnify/ENA primary metagenome ERZ501337 (study PRJEB25962, sample SAMEA2042744) | human gut metagenome | biome: human gut; feature: human-associated habitat; material: faeces... | reverse complement strand
CTTTATTTTCAAGGGCTGAAGGCGGTTTCTATCAACACATTTTGTCCTATAACTCGGTTTTTTACTCTAGCATCTTTTGCAGCGATTACGCAACTGTTACATTAACAGCCTGAAGTCCGCGGTTTCCTTCTGTGATATCGAAAGTAACGTTCTGTCCTTCTTCAAGAGATTTGTATCCTTCTCCCGCGATTCCTGAAAAATGTACGAATACATCTTCTCCAGTGCTTTCGTTTGTGATGAATCCGTAGCCTTTCTGTGCGTTGAACCACTTAACTGTACCCTTGTTCATTAGTAGTACCTCCTAAAAAATTGATGATGCCGATAAAAATAAAAATCACATATTTTTGTAAGTCATCAGACAGATGTTAATGATTTACAAAAATATGTGAAATCTAAATCTTATCTAAAACACAATTTCAGAATATCACGTGGTAGGACAAATGTCAAATCAAAATAGGAAAAATAGGAAAAAATAAATGTCTTTTTATTGACAGGAAGAAAAAGGAATGCTATTATTTTTAACATATTTAAAGAGTGAAAATATTTGTACAAAGAGGTACTTTACTGCGGAGAAGAACGCAGAGAGTATCTTTTTTTTGACTTGCAGGAGTGCAAAGCACGTAGCAATCTGGTATCAAAGGGGTCAAAAGTATAAATGGGATGTCAGAAAGAGGGAGTGCAGATGAAAAATCATGAACTGGATGCAGTGGATCGTACAATTTTGAATATTTTACAGAGAAATGCCAAATGTCCATTGAAAGAGATTGCAGAGAAGGTGTATCTGTCTACACCGGCTGTATCAGCGCGGATTGAAAAGATGGAAAAAGAAGGATATATTCTCGGTTATCAGGCACAGGTGAATCCGGAAGCACTTGGATATCATATCAAGGCACTGATTAATCTGGAGGTTTCGCCGGAGGAAAAAAATGTGTTTTATCCGTTTGTGAGAAAGTGTTCAAATGTGATCGAATGCAACTGTGTGACCGGAGAATATTCTATGGTGTTGGAAGTACTGTTTCCCAGCACAACAGAGCTGGATAAATTTATTGGAGAATTGCAGCGATTTGGAAGAACAAAGACACTGATCGTATTTTCAACTTCGGTTGAACACAGAGGAATCAATGCAGATGATATAGAAGAAACACTGGAGTGAGAAATATAATTTCCCGTAAATTGAAAAAGACCCGGAAACAAAAGTTTTCGAGTCTTTTTCTTCTTTAAGGGCTATATAAACAAGCAGTTTGAAATAGTCATTTTGATTATTCAGCAGCGATAGCAACTTCCGGAACAATTGTTTCAGTAGCTTTTTCAGATGCTTTGATATCTGCAGGTGTTTTTGCAAAACCTTTAAACACGATAGAACCAACAAATCCAGCTAAAGATCCGCCGATCGCAGCAAGTACGATTGCAGCTACAACCTTAAGTGGTGGGTTAAATCCGAATGGAGCTAAAAGTCCAGGAATCGGAGATGCTGTTCCAGGGGCGTTATTGATAATACCGAGCATAGCTGCTGCGAGTCCGGCAAGTCCGCCACCAAAGAAGTTTGATCCGTAAATCGGAATCGGATTCTGTGTAATAATATCGGCCTGTGTAAGAGGTTCAAGCATTACCGCGATAACATTACTGCGCTCGCCAAGTTTTAAACGGTCGAAAATGATACCGTTTGTGAAAGAACCACCAACACATGCAATTGCTGCAATACCCATTGCAAGTCCATCAAGTCCGAGCATAGCAGTCAGAGCCATAGAACTAAGTGGTGAGGTGCAGATCATCTTCATAATACCACCGAGCAGGAATCCCATGATAAGTGGAGACTGTTCAGCAGCTGCAGAAATCATACGTCCGATGTTGAGCAGTGTTGAATTAACGACCGGATCAACTGCGATGGCAATAATTCTTGCAAGCGGTGCGATTGCAAGAGCACCAACGATCAGATTCAGACCTTCTGGAAGTTTCTTTTCCAGGAACGGAGCTACAAAACCTACAATATAACCTGCTACAAAACCAGGAAGGATTCCGTATCCTCCGACTGCGACACCTGCAACGACTGCAAGTACCGGATTACATCCCATACTGATCGGAACTAAAGTAGCTGCAGCGATTCCCCCGAAGCTGCCGGATATGGTTCCGAGTTCTGAGAAAAATGCAATTCCTAATAAATCACCTGTGATGTAATGATGAACAGCTTCTACCAGGAACGAAGCAACGGCTGCATTAGCCATTCCGGACATTGCTTCTGATCCTTTTGGAAACTTCAGGCTGAATACAGAGAAACAGGCTAAAGTGAGAAGCAGTAAACCAATACCTTTTACGATTGTTAACATATGACATCCTCCTTAATATTTATATTTATTCGCATCAGTTATCGTGATAACATAATAAAATGGAAGTTACAAAAAAATACAAAAAGTATCAAAATGAAATTTATTTTTGGAAAAAACTACAAATACAGGATAGATTTATTGTATATAATGACGATAACTATAAGTGATAATGAATTATAGAGAAAATATATAAAGAGATGAAATAAGAAGCAGGAGAGAACCTGAAAATCAGGCTCTCTCGGTGCATTCCTGAATCAGTGCATTCAGGAAATTTTTAATTTTCACATTGCCGTGCCGTACACTTTTTCCACGGATGAAATCCATTTCCCTTCGAACCTGTTCAAAGTTATACAGGGAGTTGGAGTAGGTTGTAAACGTGTCATTGGCGTAATCTTCAAGACCAAGGTTGGCAAGGTTGACCATTCCCATGTTGGCTGTCCGACGGATCCTTTGTTCCATGGATTTTGGATTGTCACTGAACCGACTGCAAAGTTCGCTTAAAGTGACATTGTCAACTTTCTGGTTATGCTGGATCAGATAATCGACAAGGGAAATGATATCCTTGCTGCCACGTTCACCGGTGATGCCAAGCTTTTGGAGAATTCCTTTTAACCGGATAATATAAGGTTTTTCAGCCGTATCATTTATAAATCCCTGTGGCTGTACAAAATTCTGCTGGGTCTGGAAAATCGTCTGCACCTGCTGCAATGTCCGGCGGGCAGTCAGGGATTCACTGACCTTCCGGAGTATGGATTCTACTTCGATACTGTTGATCGGCTTATGAATATAAAATTCGATGCCCGCAGAATAGGCATCTGCGATCATATCTTTGGATGCAACCTGGGAAAGCATAATAAAAGTAAGATCCGGTGCATAAGAGCGGGCACGTTTTACGAAAGTGATTCCGTCTATTTCGGGCATCAGAAGATCAACAATTACGATGTCTGGATTTATAAGAGGAAGATCCGTGAGTGCATCCACACCGTTTTCGGCAGTCCCGGCAATCTCTCCAAGTCCACGGTCCCGTATAATACGTTTTAATATATGCAGTACATTTTTATCATCATCAATGAGATAGAATTTCATTTATAAACCGCTCCATTTCTCTTTTGGTATAGTAAGTGTGAAAACTGTTTTTCCGGGAACGGAAGTTACCCGGATGGTTCCGCCCAGGCGGAGTTCGATAAAATCCTTTACCAGGCTAAGTCCAAGTCCCCGATTGACCTCGCCGGTTTCGTAATTGATCTTTGTGGAAAAACCCGGTTCAAAAATTTGTTCCATATCCTCCGGATCAATTCCGGGTCCATGATCTTCAACTTCAATAACATAAGAAGAATCTGTGGAGGATTGACGGACAGAAAGCTCGACCGGATTTCCGTCTGCTGCTTCAATCGCATTGTTGAAAAGATTGCGGAAGATTGAGAGCAGAAGATAATGGTTCTGTGTATATAGATTTTCCTCCAGTTGTATATTAAAAAAAAGTCGTTTCCCTTTTGGAAGGGATGCATCCAGGCTGCTTTTCAGAATGGTGAGGATATCATCCAGGCTCATTCCGTCATTTTCAGAATTTAATTCCATTGAAGAGGAAAGTCCTCTTACAATCAGATTGTAGTCTTTTTTGATCTCGTGGACATCACGTGCAATCTGAAGTGCGGTGCGGGTGAGGGATTCGTCTATATTCCGTTCACTCATATCGTGGTAAAGCCGGTATGCGGTACTCATGGTGTCCTCTATCATACGTGTACCTTTCTGCATCAGAACAACTTCGCCGTTAAGCTCAGAAATCAAAAGAAGAAGGTTCTGGTATCTCCGTGCATGTTCAGCACTCAGGAGACTGAACTTGTAATGGCTGAGACAGAACAGGAAAAGACCCGCAAGTGCAGTACGCAGAAGCGCAACCAGAAGGACACCTGCCTGGGACTGAAAAGAAAAAGCGTCCATATCCATACGGGTCAGCAGTTCTGTTATATTTGCCAGATAGTCAAAAAGAAACATCCAGGGCAGAGAATACATCGAAAGTTCATAGTCATTTTTACGGCAGTAGAGAAAAAAAAGGATTCCGTAGACCAGATAGAAAAACATTTCCGGAAAATAGTTCTGTGGATTCCAACTGCCAAAGCGAAGCCAGTGCATCAGTGTACGGGAAAAGAAAACACAGAGGGCACTTATCACCGTGACCGGAAGAATCGGATATTTTCCAAAAAGGATCAGAGACATGAAAATGCCAAAAATTCCGATGGAAACACGAAAATCGCTTTCAAAAAGTGAGATGCTGATCTGGGCGCCAATGATAACAGCAGCACTGACCAGCAAAATGTGGGTATAACGTGAAAAACTTTTGGTCCACATAAGAAAGCCTCCTTTATTCAGATCATATCTCTTACAGTCTACAGTCCGGTTAATAATTCAACCAGAAATACGCCGGCACATGAAAACAGGGAAACACAGATCAGACTTTTTCTGTTCCATGCAAGGATCAGTGCGATTGCAAAACCAATGGCGGCAGACCAGATATTGGCGGTGGCTGTCAGAATGGCCGGAAAGGTCATAACAGCCAGAGTTACATAAGGTACATAATATAAAAAAGATTTTATAAAAGTATTTTTGATCTCTTTCCTGATCAGCGTCAGTGGCAGCATACGGATCAGATAGGTGACGGCTGCCATGACAAAGATATACATATATAGATTATGCTTCAACGGAAGAATCCTCCTTATCTTCTGGATTTGTTTCTTCTTTTACAGGGAAGAAATACGCTGCGATTCCGGCAATCAGAATCGTAAGGATAATGATTCGGAAGCCAGAAGAAATCTGGCATAGCACAGGAGCCTTTGTGAAAAGGAAGCTTGCTGCCATGGAAATTACGACAATGGTTCCGATGATCCTGTTATCACGTGCCGGAGGAATAATGATTGCGATAAACATTCCATATAATGCAACGCTCAGTGCGCTGACGATCCGGTCAGGCAGGATATTTCCTGATACTACTCCGAGGAAAGTGCCAAGTGTCCAGCCAGGTGCGGCAAGTGCCATCACACCGTAAGAATACCATGGAGTAATCCTTCCGGGGCGGGATACGGATACGCCGAAGACTTCATCCGTTACACCGTATGCGATAAGAAAACGGTGGAAAAAAGGATAGTGGTTATCAATTTTCTGTGAAAGGGCACAGGACATCAGCGAATATCTGAGATTGATGATGAGCTGGGTGAATGCCATTTCAAAATAGGATGCGGATGCCGTAATCAGTGACAGACCAGCAAATTGCCCGGCGCTGGTCAGGTTTGTAAGGGAAATCAGAACAGCTTCCCAAGTGGAAAGTCCTGCATTTTTTGCCATGATACCAAAGGTAAATGATACCGCAATATAACCGAGACAGATGGGAATGCCATCCTGTATCCCGGCTGCAAAATCCATTTTTCTGTTTCTACTCATGAAGTAAAACCTCTCTTTTGTAAATAATCCCCAAATTTGAATTGTTATTTTACTAACATTTTACCATGGAACAGTGGTCTTGAAAATGATGTTTTAAAAGAAGTTGAAAAAATTTTGCAGAAAGACTGGAAATATAGTGGTATTATGAGTTATAATAAATAGTGATAAATGAATGTGCAAACATAAGTACAAGTTATAAAAGGAGATTGAAGCATGGAAATGTTATCTATTGAAAAAGAACTGCAGAGCAATTCTTATCCCGGAAGAGGGATCATCATCGGAAAGTCTGCCGACGGAAGCAAAGCGGTAACAGCTTATTTTATCATGGGAAGAAGTGAGAACAGCCGTAATCGTGTCTTTGTAGAAGAGGGAGAGGGAATCCGCACACAGGCATTTGACGAGTCAAAGCTGACAGACCCAAGCTTAATTATCTACGCACCGGTGCGTGTACTCGGCAATAAGACGATCGTTACAAACGGAGATCAGACTGATACAATTTATGAAGGTATGGACAGACAGATGACGTTTGAACAGTCCCTTCGAAGCCGTGAATTTGAACCGGATGGACCAAACTACACACCACGTATTTCCGGTATCATGCACATTGAGAACGGAAAATATAACTATGCAATGTCCATTTTGAAGAGCAATAACGGAAATCCGGATGCATGCAACCGTTACACCTTTGCATATGAGAATCCGGTAGCCGGAGAAGGACATTTTATCCACACATACAAGTGTGATGGAAATCCGCTTCCGAGTTTTGAAGGAGAACCAAAGCTTGTTGCAATTCCGGATGATATGGACACATTTGCAGACACACTCTGGAACAGTCTGAATGCAGATAATAAAGTATCTCTGTTTGTAAGATATATTGATATTGAGACAGGAACATACGAAAGCAAGATCATCAATAAGAATAAATAGTATACAAAGGTGAAGAAGGAGCAGGAATCATGAATGAATTAGAACTCAAATATGGATGTAACCCAAATCAGAAGCCGTCACGTATCTATATGAAAGACGGAAGTGATCTCCCGATCAAAGTTCTGATGGGCCGTCCGGGATATATCAACTTTCTGGATGCATTTAACGGATGGCAGCTGGTATCGGAATTAAAAAAAGCAACCGGACTTCCGGCAGCAACTTCCTTTAAGCATGTGTCACCGGCAGGTGCTGCAGTCGGACTTCCACTGGATGAAACTCTTGCAAAAATTTACTGGGTAGATGACCTTGGAGAACTTTCTCCGCTTGCAAGTGCTTATGCACGTGCAAGAGGCGCAGACCGTATGTCTTCATTCGGTGATTTTATTGCGCTTTCTGATGTCTGCGATGTTGATACGGCAAGACTGATCAAGAGAGAAGTGTCGGATGGAGTGATCGCACCTGGATATGAACCGGAAGCACTGGAGATTCTTGCACAGAAAAAGAAAGGTAATTACAATGTGATCCAGATCGATCCGAATTATGTTCCGGCACCTACAGAACACAAGGATGTATTTGGTATTACCTTTGAGCAGGGAAGAAATGAACTGAAGATCGATGATGATTTCTTCTCAAATATAGTGACTGAGAACAAAGAAATTCCGGATCACGCAAAGAGAGATCTTGCAATTTCCATGATTACTTTAAAATATACACAGTCAAATTCTGTATGCTATGTAAAAGACGGACAGGCAATCGGAATCGGAGCCGGACAGCAGTCCCGTATCCACTGTACCCGTCTTGCAGGACAGAAGGCAGATAACTGGTGGCTGAGACAGTGCCCGAAAGTACTTGCTCTTCCATTTAAAGAAGGAATCAAGCGTGCAGACCGAGATAATGCAATTGATCTGTATATTGGTGAAGAATATATGGACGTACTGGCTGACGGAACCTGGGAAAATATTTTCACTGAAAAACCGGAAGTATTTACCAGAGAAGAAAAGAGAGCATGGCTTGATAAGCTGACGGGTGTGGCCCTTGGATCAGACGCATTCTTTCCGTTTGGAGATAACATCGAACGTGCACATAAGAGCGGTGTTACATATATTGCAGAACCGGGTGGATCAATCCGTGATGACAATGTAATCGATACCTGCAACAAATACAACATGGCGATGGCATTTACCGGAATCCGTTTATTCCATCACTAAGATAATAAAGAAGCAAAGTTCCTGCAGAGGTAGAAGATCTACCTTTGCGGGAATTTTTTATTTTTAACAGAAAATGGAGCTTTCTATTGTATAAAAAAGATTCCGGAAGAATAATCTGTTGAAAAAATAAACAGATATGCGACAAATGTGGAAAAATGTCGTTAAAAAATAAACAGAACCGATAATCTGAAGATTTATTATTTAGTAAGGGATTACATAATATATATGTAACAGCCAGCAGGAGGAGGCGAATCTATGGGTATTATTGAAATCCTTTTAATTTCAATCGGGCTTTCATTTGATGTATTTGTTGTACATATCTGTGTTGGAGCAGGATTTTCGAGGAAGCATGGAAAAGACACACTTTTATCCAGTCTGATTTTTGGAGGAATGCAGCTCTTTGCACTGATCCTGGGAAATGTTGTTGCAGATATTCTGAAGCCGGACAGAAAAATGAATGAGACGATTTCAACAGCAGCAAGTGGATGGGAGCTTTTGTCGGTGCTGATATTTATCGGACTTGGCATTTATATGATCTGTAAAGCAAGAAATAATAAGCAGATCTTTGAGCGGAGAAACGATGAAATAAACTGGAAACGGCTTAGAAAACTGGCAGTACTTACCAGCGTAGATGCGTATTTTGCCGGAATGGGTATCGGATTCTGGAGTGTGGAGATCCTGGAACAGGGAATGGTATTGCTTCCGGTTACGATCATTCAGTGCTTTCTTGGTGTGGAGGTCGGATATAGATTGGGCTGTGAATATAACTGCAAAGCTTACTGGATCGGTGGGATATTATTCCTGATCGCCGGGGCAGATATGGTGGTTACGCATTTTTTATTTTAAAATAGCAGGAGGAAAAGAGTATGGGCGAATTGACACATAAAGCAGCAAGGGCAGCATTTGGCGGAGCAATTGATTTGGCAATGCGAAAAATGGATAAAGACAGAGAAAAAGGTCTGCTTGATCTTGTTGATCTGACCGAGCGTTTCATGGGAGACAATTTCCAGAAGAGCTCCTATGAAGGCGCAAGAAAGATGATACAGGATCCGGATTCGAAGTGGATGAGTTATGTGAATCGTGCATTAGATGAAATTGACCCGCATGTTATTAAACAGACAGCATTAAACCTTGGATTTGAAGCGGCGTTCCATGGAACGAAGACAATCCGCAGTATGAGAGAGGTACATCAGTGCAATATTCCGTGGCTGATCCTGATGGATCCGACAAGTGCATGTAATCTTCATTGTACCGGATGCTGGGCGGCAGAATATGGGCATAAACTGAATCTTACATATGAAGAGATGGACAGCATCATTACGCAGGGAAAAGAACTGGGGATTTATTTCTATATGTATACAGGCGGGGAACCGTTAGTAAGAAAAAAAGATATTATCAGACTTTGTGAAAAGCATTATGACTGCGAATTCCATGCATTTACAAATGGAACACTGGTGGATGATGAATTTTGCGAAGAGATGAGAAGAGTCGGCAACCTGTCCCTTTCAATTAGTCTGGAAGGATTTGAAGAGGTCAATGACATGCGCCGTGGAGAGGGTGTATTCGACAAGGTTATGGCAGCTATGGATCGGTTAAAGAAATATGGACTGATCTTCGGTACGTCAATCTGTTATACCAGAAAGAACATTGAAACGGTTACATCGGATGAATTCCTGGATATGATCATCGGAAAGGGATGTCGTTTCACCTGGTATTTCCATTATATGCCGGTTGGAAATGATGCAGCACCGGATCTGCTCCCGACAAAGGAACAGAGAGAATATATGTATCACCGGGTAAGAGAAATCCGCGGTGCAACAGGTGGAAAGCCGATTTATGCAATGGATTTCCAGAATGACGGAGAATTTGTCGGAGGCTGTATCGCAGGTGGAAGAAACTACTGCCATATCAATGCGAATGGAGATGTAGAACCATGTGTATTTATTCACTACTCTTCTGCAAATATTCGGGAAGTCACTCTGCTGGAAGCTCTGAAACAGCCACTCTTTATGGCATACAGAGACCGGCAGCCTTTTAATAGCAATCATTTGCGTCCTTGCCCGATGCTTGAAAATCCGGAGATTCTTCAGGAAATGATCAAAGAGACCGGTGCAAAATCGACCGATCTGCAGTCACCGGAAAGTGCGGAACATTTGTGCAGTAAGTGCAAAGCTTATGCCTGTGAGTGGAAAAAAACGGCAGATCAACTATGGAAAGAGCATCCGCATCAGCAGAAGGGTTACACAAATTACAAAAAACGCGTGGAAAAGCAGTAAAAAAACAGAAAAAAAGCGGTTTGAAAAAGTGTTTTGTTTGTGATAGAATATTCGTCAAGAGAAATGGGCAGGAAAAAGAGGACAACACATGGAAAGAAAAAGAGAATTAACAAAAATCCTGCTTGCGGAAAGCTTTAAGGAACTACTGATAAAAGGATCTTTTGATAAGATAACGATTAAAATGATCACAGATCAGGCGGGAGTCATTAGACCGACTTTTTATAATTACTTTCAGGATAAGTATGAAGTGATGGAATGGCTTCTGGAGACGGAGGTTTTTCAGCATATCCGTGAGATGACCGAAGACGGGATGGAAAGAGAAGCCATTTATCTGTTGTTCCGAAAGATGGAGAAAGACCGGATCTATTATCAGAAAGCATTTGAAGCAACCGGTCAGAATGGGTTTGAGGAAATTCTTGAAAAGAAGATCCGTCAGCTGATCGAAGAGATGGTGGGCAGACATAAGATCAAGCTTGAGAAGCTTCAGGGAATCAAAGACAAAAAGATTTTTCTGGAGTTCCATACGATCACCGTTGTAACCGGACTCAAATACTGGCTGACCAGCCGGGATATTCATCTGTCGGCGGATGAAGCGATGGAGTATTATCTGTTCCTAATGTCGCATCCTATTTTGGAGCTGCTTGAAAAGTAAAGAACAAAATATAAATTTGAGAAGAATCTGGGAAAATCCGGGTTCTTCTTTTTGTTTTTCTGTCAGAAAATTCTGATAGAGCGTTCTGATAAATAAAAGGGAATACGTTCTGGAGAGGTATATTCTTTTGAAATTGTAGAAAATAAAAAATGTTATCTAAACTGCTTGACGGATTTCTATTACAGAGTTATTATGAACATATGAACAGTTGCTCATATGTTCAGTGAGAAAAATATTTTTCAGGAGGAAAAAGAGATGAAGAAAAAATTTAAAATGGTAGACCTTGATTGCGCAAACTGTGCAGCAAAAATGGAAGATGCAATCAAAAAAATTGATGGTGTAAATGATGCAACGGTAAGTTTTATGATGCAGAAGCTTACGATCGATGCAGATGATGTAAGGTTTGATGAAATCATGCAGGAAGTCGTTGCTGTATGCAAGAAGGTAGAGCCGGATTGCCAGATTCAGCTGTAAAATCGGAAAGGTATGAAAGGGGAGAGTCTTCTATGATGAAAAAACAGAAAATAATGCTGTACCGTATTATCGCAGCGGCAGTTATTTATGTTCCTCTTTTTGTACTGGAACATATGGGAAAACTGGAATTTCAGTTCGAAATTCCGGTGCAGTTTTTGTTATTTATGATACCTTATCTGATCGTGGGATGGGACATCATTTACCGGGCTGTGCGCAATATCAGTCATGGTCAGGTATTTGATGAGAACTTTCTGATGTGTATAGCAACGTTTGGTGCACTTGGAGTAAAGGAATATTCGGAAGCGGTAGCGGTTATGTTGTTCTATCAGATCGGGGAGTTATTCCAGAGTTATGCAGTCAACCGTTCCCGCCAGTCAATCAGTGCAATGATGGATATCTGTCCGGAATATGCGAATATTGAAGAAGACGGAAAGCTCAAACAGGTTGATCCGGATGATGTAGAGATTGGTACAGAGATCGTCATCAAAGCAGGAGAGAGAGTTCCTCTCGATGGTGTGGTTGTATCGGGAACATCCTTTGTAGATACTTCTGCACTGACCGGAGAGTCGGTTCCGCGAGAAGTAACAGAAGGTTCCGAGATTATCAGTGGTTGTGTAAATGGAAGCGGACTTCTTAAGGTGCGCACAACGAAAGAGTTTGATGATTCTACAGTTGCGAAGATTCTGGAACTGGTTGAAAATGCCAGCAGCAAAAAGGCACATGTAGAGAACTTCATTACAAAGTTTGCAAAATACTATACGCCGATCGTGGTTTGTGCGGCAGTTGTACTTGCATTCCTTCCACCAATCATTCTTGGCGGTGGATTTGCAGAATGGATTCAGAGAGCATGCATTTTCCTTGTAATCTCCTGCCCATGTGCACTGGTGATCTCTGTTCCACTTGGTTTTTTTGGAGGAATCGGAGCAGCATCCAAACAGGGCGTTCTGGTAAAGGGAAGCAATTATCTGGAAGCACTCTCTGAGATGAAAACGATTGTATTTGATAAGACTGGTACACTGACAAAAGGTGAATTCGTTGTATCAGAAGTTATTCCGAATGGATGGGAAAAAGAAGGACTTCTTGAAGTGGCAGCCCTTGCGGAAGGCTATTCCGATCATCCAATCTCAGCAGCACTCAAGAAAGCGTACGAAGAAGCGGAGCTTGGTGAGTTGTCCATGGACAGGGTGGAACAGGCTGAAGAAATCGCCGGACACGGAATCAAGGCAAAGATCGACGGAAGAGTTGTCTATGCCGGAAATGCAAAGCTGATGGAAGAAAAAGGCGTGGAATATGAGCCGTGCACAGTCCCTGGTACGGTCGTATATCTGGCGGCTGAAAAAGAATTCCTCGGGACCATCGTAATTTCTGATACGGTCAAACCAGAAGCAAAACGTGCGATCGCGCAGCTCAAACAAAGCGGTGTCAAAAAGACAGTTATGCTTACCGGTGACAGAAAAGATGTCGGTGAAGCAGTAGCAGAAAGCCTTGGAATCGATGAAGTCTACACAGATCTCCTTCCGGGGGATAAGGTAGATAAGGTTGAAGCACTTCTCGGAGAACTCAGTGAGAAAGAAAAGCTTGGTTTTGTTGGTGATGGTATCAATGATGCACCGGTACTCTCCAGAGCTGATATCGGAATCGCAATGGGAAGCATGGGATCCGATGCAGCAATCGAAGCCGCAGATGTTGTTCTGATGGATGATAATATCCTTAAGATATCCTCCATTATGAGAATTGCAGGAAAAACTCTCCAGATCGTACATCAGAATATCGTCTTTGCCCTCGGTGTCAAAGTTCTGGTCCTCATCCTGGGAGCCCTCGGCATGGCCAATATGTGGGAAGCCGTCTTTGCCGATGTAGGAGTATCCGTAATCGCAATCCTGAATTCCATGAGAACACTGAAAGTAAAATAGATGTCAAAAGCATAATGTAAAACAAGAAAGAATTATCCTTAACGTGATGGGGATAATTCTTTTTTGTTTCATAGGAAATTCCAAAGGAACTTCCTATGAAATAAAAGGCACTGCGTGCCGGAGATGCGCACTCGCACGAAGATGAAGAATGTCGCAAGCGACCGCGCTCGGCGCGAGAATGTGCTGAGGCACATTCTTTCTTATTGCTATTTTTTCGTCAGTGGAAGGGAGAAGATAAATTCTGTTCCAACTCCCTCGGTACTGATCACATTGATATTTTCATTGTGTGCCTGAATAATTTCTTTTACGATCGAAAGCCCAAGTCCGGTTCCTTTTTTGTCTTTTCCGCGGGAGAGATCGCTTTTGTAAAAACGTTCCCATATTTTGTTGATACTTGATTTCGGAATGCCAATTCCATAATCTTTGACGGAAGTATATACTTTGTCACCGCGCGGTGTGGTTTCAATCGTGATCGTAGACTCCGGATTGCTGAATTTGATCGCGTTGTCCAGCAGATTGTATAGAACCTGTTGGATTTTGTGCCGGTCAGCATGTACATACAGGGTACGAGTTGCCAGAAGAAGTTCGATAGAAATTTTTTTGGCAGTGCAGGTACCTTCGAAAGAAGCTGCTGTGTTACGGATCACTTCGTGAATATCAAAATCTGTTTTATCAAGAAGAAGATCCTTCGTATCAAATTCATTCAATGTCAGCAGATCGCGTGTAAGGTCAGTAAGACGTTCTGTTTCAAATAAGATGATATTTAAGTATTTGCCCTGCATTTCAGGTGGGATCGTGCCATCCGCCATGGCTTCAACATAGCCTTTGATGGAAGTCAGAGGAGAACGGAAATCATGGGATACATTTGCCACAAATTTCTTCTGGTAATCCTCCATATCTTTCAGTTGGGAAGACATGTAGTTGAGAGATGCGGAAAGATATCCTATCTCATCCTGCGTATTAACCGGGATGACAACATCCAGATTGCCGGAAGCATACTGCTTTGCTGCATTCGTAATCTTGACGAGCGGGCGGTAGATCAGAAAATGTACACCCAGCAAAATAATGAATGAGAGCACATAAATGATCAGAATCACGATATACGTGTTACGCATCAGGACAGAATGTGCGTCTGTGATCTGCGAGTAAGGCTTATGTACAAGCAGATATCCGTGGGTTGAAAAATTCTCTGTGACCGGAGCAATCACGGTGATCATTTCTGAATTGAAGTACCCGTGATAATCACCGGTCAGATAAGTGGAGCCGCCGGATTCGGCAGGATCAAAATTTTCAATCCGGGAAGGGGCATACGATACATCGCCGGATTTGGCAGATGCAAGTAAAGATCCCTCATTATCAACAAACCAGATATCTGAATTCAGATAATCGCTCATACCATTGAGCTGTGTATAAACATCTGCCAGAGCAATGGTTTTGGAAAAATAGTCCGGCAGATAATTGGATGCAAGCAGATTCGCCGACTGATACATATTGCCGGAAATGCTGCTTTCCAGATAGTGGGTTGTCAGTGTGGATGACAGGGATGCCACTGTAAAAATACTTAAAAATCCGAGAATAATATATAAGAGGATAAATTTAAGGTAAAGAGTACTTTTCATTACTTCACCTCAAATTTGTAACCGATTCCCCAGACGGTACTAAGTCCCCAGGAAGGATGATCCTTGATCTTCTCGCGCAGACGCTTAATATGAACATCAACGGTACGGGTGTCGCCGACATACTCATAGCCCCAGATCTGGTCAAGGAGCTGCTCGCGTGTGAATACCTGGTTTGGTGAAGAGGCGAGGAAATACAAAAGTTCCAGTTCTTTTGGTGGCATATCTACATTCTTACCATCAACGGTTACTGCGTAATTGGTAAGATTGATCTCGATTCCCGGATAGTCAACAACCTTTCCGCGGCTGGCGGCAGGAGTTTCTGGTTTGGCAGGCTGATAGCGTCTGAGTACCGCTTTTACTCTTGCGACAAGCTCCTTGGAATCGAATGGTTTTAAGACGTAATCATCGGCACCAAGCTCCAGACCGAGCACCTTGTCAAATACTTCTCCTTTTGCGGAAAGCATAATGATTGGGGTATTGTGCTTACTGCGGATCTCGCGACAGACCTGATAGCCATCGATGCCCGGAAGCATCAGGTCGAGCAGCATCAGGTTTGGCTGATAGGATTCAAATGCGGTAAGAGCTTCTTCCCCGTCGTGTACGATCATCGTATCGAAGCATTCCTTTGTAAGGTAGAGAGAAATCAATTCTGCAATATTCTCGTCGTCATCTACAATTAAGATTTTCTGTTTAGTCACCATGATAGTTCCCCCAATGATTATTTGAATTCTACGATAGTTACACCGGCATCGCCCTCCCCGAAAGCTCCCAGCCGGAAGGATTTGATATGTTTCTGGCGGCGCAGATACTGATGGATCCCGTTTCTGAGTGCGCCGGTTCCTTTCCCGTGTACAATTCGTACCGGACTTAAGTGTGCGATATAGGCATCATCCAGATATTTGTCAAGTTCGGCAACTGCTTCATCGACTGTCTTGCCAAGAAGATTGATCTCCGGACTGACATGCATGGATTTGCCCATCTTCATCTTGCCACTGCTGGTTTTGCGCATCTGCTTTGCAGTAACCGTAAGCGGTTCTTCGATCAGTTCGAGATCGGAAATATTGACCTGTGACCGGAGAATACCCATCTGGACAAATAGGTTGCCTTTGGCATCCGGTAGTGAATTTACCGTTCCGGTCAGATTCATGCTCAGTACTTTTACAGAATCGCCCAGATGGAAATCGCTTGCCTTGTAAGCTTTGGAAGGTTTTTTCTTTTCCAGACGGTTTTTATTTTCAGTTTTGGAAAGCTGCTTGCGGATCCGTTCTCTTTCTTTTTCCATCTCGGAAGCGGAAATACTGGCTTTGCCGAATTTGCGGAAGTTCTTCATTGTCTCATCAGCAAAATCTTTGGCTTCCTGAACAATGTCGGTTGCTCTGGCATTTGCCTCACGAATGATCCGGTCGCGCTGTGTATCCAGCTTTTCCTGTTGGTTCTTGAGTTCGGACTTGAGACGCTCCATCTCGCGGCGGTAAGAAGCAACCTCTTCCCGCTCTTTTTCGATGGTCTTGCGGCTCTGTTCCAGATCAGTAAGGAGATCTTCAAAAGATTCATCCTCCTCGGTCAGATGCGTTTTGGCATCCTGGATGATATAATCCGGAAGGCCGAGTTTTTCGGAAATCGCGAAAGCATTACTTTTTCCAGGAATACCGATCAGAAGATGGTAAGTCGGGCTCAATGTCTCCACGTCAAATTCACAGCAGGCATTTTCTACTCCCGGAGTAGAAAGAGCAAATACCTTCAGTTCGCTGTAGTGTGTCGTTGCCATAGTGCGGATTCCACGGTTATGCAGATGTGACAGAATGGCGATAGCGAGTGCAGCACCCTCAGTCGGATCGGTTCCCGCACCAAGTTCATCGAAAAGGACTAATGAATTCTCATCCACATGATTTAGGAAAGAAACCACATTTGTCATGTGAGAAGAGAAGGTACTTAAAGACTGTTCAATACTCTGTTCGTCACCAATATCAGCATAAACCTGGTTAAATACAGCAAGTTCTGAACGGTCAAGTGCAGGAATGTGCAGACCTGCCTGACCCATCAGGGTAAAAAGCCCCACCGTCTTGAGGGAAACGGTCTTACCACCTGTGTTCGGACCGGTTATGACGAGAAGATCAAAGGTATCTCCAAGTGTCAGACTGATTGGAACAACTTTTTTACGGTCCAGAAGAGGGTGTCTTCCCTCACGGATTCGGATCCGGCCTTCGGTGTTAAAGACTGGGCGGCTGGCGTTCATATCCAGTGCCAGTGCACCTTTTGCAAAAATAAAATCTAACTCTGTTAGTATTTTTGAATTATTTAAGCATTCATTTATATGTTCTGTAACCTTTGCTGATAGTACTGTTAATATTCTTTCAATCTCTGCTTTTTCTTTTAGCATTAACTCTTTTATTTCATTGTTTAAATTAACAAGACTCATAGGCTCTATAAACAAAGTTGCCCCTGTGGAACTTTGATCATGTACAAGTCCTGGCACAGCACCTTTATATTCAGCCTTAACTGGAAGCACATACCTTTCGCCTCTCATAGTATAAATTGCATCTTGCAAATACTTAGAATTAGATCTTACAATGGAATTTATCTTTTCTCTAACAGAAGAATTTTTTTCTTTTAAGCTTCGTCTTATATTATAAAGTATTGCACTTGCCTTATCACTTATCTCTTCCTCAGATATTATTGCCGTTTCAATATCATTTTCAAGAGATTTTACAGGAGTTAGTATATAAGCTAAATCTTCTAGATTCTTATATGCAACTTCATCTTCTTTCCTATTCATGTATTCTTTAAATCTACGTGAAGCTCTAAGCATACCACCAATCTTTAATAATTGCTCAGGTGTAAGGATTCCTCCCTTTGCTGCTCTTTCAAGGGCCTCTCTTGTATCATATAAGCCTTCAAAAGGAGGTGCACCTTTAGTAATTAATAATTCCAATGCCTCATTTGTTTCTTCAAGTTTCTTTTCAACCTCATAAGTTGATTTAAAAGGTTCTAGAGAATGTACCATTTCTTTTCCGCTTGAGGTAATTGCATATTTTTCAACTTTATCTTTAATTTTATTAAATTCTAAAATCCTTAGAGTTCTTTCTTTCATCACTCTCTCCCTCTTGCTATTTCATATATTTATCAAATTCTTTTTTCATTTTTTTCTTATTCAATATAATAATAACACAAGCTATCACAGAATACACCATTGCCATAATGCTTACTGTGTTACTATATATAACTGTTTTACCAATGATCTGCGAAATCATAATAAATATGAAGCCAATTATGATTGCCAGTAAAATCATACAAACTCTCCAGTAGCTCTTAACTATGCCCACTGCAGCATTTTTATCTGCAGTGGTTAGTCCCCTCATTTTCTCTTTACTTATGTTTTTACTGCTTCTATTCATCTCTAAAATCCCATAAATAAAAACTGTAAGTAAAATTACAATTGCTATTATAACCATATAACTTTATTCTACTCCTCTTCTATAATGCCCTTTTGTATATTCTTTACTATCAAAAGCATCTCCATTTTTTAATATTGATATTACATTTTTAACTTCTTTATAAGTCTCATCTCTAAAATCAAATCTAAAAGTAGTTATACCAAAACCTTTTAATTCTTCTATTTCATCTATTATATTTAAAGGTACCGGATTTAAAATATAGCTTCTACAATATAAATCTGTCATTACTCTAAGCTCTTCATTTACTCTGTCAATTAATTTAAATTTATCTTTTGAGCATATTCCATTACATCCACTATCTTTGTTTCTTCCGCCAAATGTGCTTCCAATTGGACAATATTCACTTATCATAAGCTCTGGCTTACCATAAACAACCATTGCAGCATTTCCATTGGCATTTTTCATTAAACTCTTAATTTCTCCCCTATTAAGCTCTAAACTTAAAGTAGGAACATCTACATCTTCCTGATAAAAAGCTAAAGATTGTGAATTAACAATATTTAATTTATAGTCGCCAATGATGTATAATTTATCTTTAAATTTACTTATTATACCAACATTTGATGTAATAATACCTTTGATATAAGATGAAACTTCCTCAATAGTATTAACTACCTTATTAAATTCTCCTTTAACGATTGTAGAAGTCTTAACATAGAAATTAATATCTTTGTATTTTTCAGCTAATTCAAGTAGATCCTTCTTTTTAACTGAATTTTTTTCCCTACTAAATAAATCAACAGCTATATTTTCAATCTTCATTTCTATTAATGCTTCCACTTGTTCTTTTGTTATGCAGCTGCAAATTATTTCAACATTTGTTTTTTCACTAGATACCTTGCTCTTATCACCTTTAGCTGGCCTCTTTCTTCTATAGCTTCTACATACTTCTTTTGTTATTTTCTCAATTATATCTCTTCTTAAATTATTTAAGTCAGAAACTCTCATAAAACCGTCTTCAAAATTCTCAAATTCTATATTTTCAATCTTAAAAGCAACTTCTCCAGATTTCTTTAAAGCTTCTTTAATCCTTTCTTGATCTAAAGGCCTCTTCTCTGCTTTTTGAACTACCTCACCTAGTACTTCATAATCATTACCTTTATAATTTATTTTAATAGCTACAGGCTTATCTACCGCAAAATTTACTACAGCATTTAAAGGTATCTTTTTAGTGTATGGCTTTAAGTATTCTTCAAGCTCATCAAATAATTGCTTGTTAAGACTCTTAAATAGTTCATCACCTTTTTTATAATCAATTGGATAAAGTTTTACCTTGTCACCTCTTTTAGCACTCTTTACCTCATTACCATTATGTACTATCTTACTTAATGTAAATCCTTTATCTCTATATCTAATTCCATCACCTACAGCTAAATCTTCTTTAATTACTATGTCTCCACTTTTATCAACTACACCTAGAGATATTCCTGAGTTTTTTGGTGAATTAAAGCTCATCATATCTTTACCTGTATTTTTCTTTAAATAAGCATTAGTAAATCCGCTTCTATTAAATAATTGTAAAAGCTGTCTCTTTCCAGCTTGTTCATCATATTTCTTATTATATAATACTTTGTTTACCGCCTTTTTATAGTTATCAACTACTCCTGCAACATACTCAGCTCTTTTCATTCTACCTTCTATCTTTAAAGAGTATACTCCTGTTTCTACTATATCTTCTACATCTTCAATAGTACACATATCCTTAGGACTTAATAAATGTCCTTTAGTTTCACCACTTTTTTCCCCTCTTAAAGTATACTCCATTCTACATGGCTGAGCACATCTTCCTCTATTTCCACTTCTTCCACCAATCATAGAGCTCATTAAACATTGTCCTGAATATGCCACACAAATAGCTCCATGAACAAACATTTCTGTTTCAATACCTAAATCCTTAGATATATACTTTATTTCTTCTAATGTCATTTCACGTGATAATACTATTCTATGAAATCCCTTATCTTTAAAATACACTGCAGCTTCCCCATTGTGTATAGTCATTTGAGTAGATGCATGTACTTCCATCAATGGAAAGTCTTCTTTAATTCTTTTTAATAAGCCTAAATCTTGAATTATTAATGCATCCACACCAATTTCATATAGATACCCTACATATCTTACTGCTTCTTCAATTTCATTTTCTTTTAAAATTGTATTTAATGTTACATAAATTTTTACATCGTAGCTATGTGCATAATCAACAGCTTTTAACATATTATCATTGTCAAAGTTTGATGCATATGCTCTTGCTGAAAATTTATTTCCACCTAAATATACTGCGTCAGCACCTTTATTTATTGCCGCAACTAAACTTTCCATGCTACCTGCTGGTGCAAGTATTTCTACCTTTTCCATTTTTATGTCTCCTTTTTTGTATATTCTTTATCTTATGTTAAGTTCCAAAAAATACTTAGGCAAATATGCTTATGTTAAAAGCCTGTTCCACTTTGAACAGACTCTATTTTAATAATGGATTTGCTTTTCTTCTTTCTGCTGCTAATTCAATCTGTACATCAATAAGTTTCTTTTCTAAATCTAAAACCTTATATTTAAAGTTTTGTAATTGGAATTTTATATCCTTATCCCTATTTAATAAAGCCTTTCTTTGCTCTTTACCTTTAGTAATTGCAGCTTCAAGTTCAAGTATCTTATCCTTAAGAATTTTAGCCTCTTCTTCATCTACAGATGATTTACTCTTATATTCTTCTATTTCGTCATCTTTCAATAAAATTGCTTGTTTTAAAGCATCTTCACTATCCTTTAAGTTTTTATTTTCAAGTTTAATATCCTTTATATTTATTTTAAATTCTTCTAGCATATTTTCAATTTCACTTTTTTCAATTGATATTTGTTCAATACTTTCCTGTAAAACGCTATGCTTATCCAATACATTATTATACTCTTCTAGTGAAATCTTATTTGCTATTTCTTCATTTAACTCCAATATTTTTGAATTTAATTTTTCATTTTCCTTCTTTTCCTTCAAGAATTCATCTTGAGTATTTAAAAGGCTCATGCTTAATTTTTTATTATTTTCATCTGAAGATGAAAGATTTGATTCTAACACTTCAACTTTTCTGCCTAAATCTTCATTTTCATTTTGTAAAGCCGCCATTTTTTCTTTTAATAACGCTACTTCTTCTTCCAATTTACTCTTTTCCTCTAACTCTTCAGTTAAATCAGCAACCTTATCATTTAAAATTTCAGCTTCTCTTGACTTTTGTTCCATTAAGTAAAGCATTTCTTTTAAAGAAGCCATCTCTTGATTTTTATTTTTAACAGTTTCTTCAATTTCTTGCTTTATTTCTCTTATTCTTTCCTTTAAAGTCAGATTTCTTTCCTCTAAAGAATTTTTTTTCTTAAGTAAATCATCAACTTCTTTATTGCATTTAAAAAGTTCATCTGCTATATTTAATGCACTTAATACTGCAACTGAACTAATGCTTAACTTATTATTATTACTTGATACTTCTTTAAATTTACCATCAACATATTCAGAAACTTTTAGTAAATATTCATCATCTTCTTTTCCCTTTAAATTATATTCCATACCATTTATTTTAACTGTTACAGTATTCATTTAATACACCTCAAATTTTTTATAATTACTGATATTATATCATATTTATCATTGAATAACTATATTCTGCCACACATATTGTCTATTTTTATCTTAGTTATTTTAAATTTATTGAAAATATATTTAAATTTGATAGAATCTTAATAAACGATATACTTTTATGAGGTGTTTAAAATTGATAATAAATTCAGAAATAAAAAAGTGTAACTTATGTATAAGAAAATGTAATGTTAATAGAGATGTAAACCTTGGTGTATGCCAAGCTGATAATCATTTAAAGGTGGCTAGAGCTCAATTACATTTTTGGGAAGAACCCTGTGTTTCTGGTAAAAATGGTTCTGGAACAGTTTTCTTTTCCCATTGCAATCTTAAATGTGTATTTTGCCAAAACCATTTAATATCTCAAGAATTCAATGGCAAAACTATTTCCGTTGAAAGGCTGGCTGAAATATTCCTAGAACTTGAAAAACAGGGGGCTAATAATATAAATCTAGTCACTCCAACCCATTATGTACCTCAAATTATTGAAGCCATTAAACTTGCAAAGAGCAATAACTTAACCATACCAATACTTTATAATACCAATTCAATAGACTCATTAGATACTATTAAATCCCTAGATGGACTTATAGATGTTTATCTACCAGACTTTAAATATTTTGATGATAAATATGCTCTAATGTATTCAAAAATTAATAACTACCGCGAAAATGCTTTAAATGTGATTAAAGAAATGGTGCGTCAAGTAGGTACCCCATCATTTAATGATGAAGGAATAATTCAAAAGGGAGTAATTGTACGTCACTTATTGCTACCTGGGCTTTTATTTGATTCAAAAAAAGTTATTGATCTTCTATACAATACTTTTCATGATGATATTTATATCTCATTGATGAATCAATATGTACCTATGCATAATGCTTATAAATATCCAAAAATAAATGACAAGTTGAATCCTAAACATTATGATTCTATCATAGATTATGCATTATCCATTGGAGTTAAAAATGGATTTATTCAAGGCGAAGGATCTAATACCACTGATTTTGTGCCATCTTTTAAAAATGAAGGCGTTTAACTAATATAAAAGGGTATAGATTAAACTATACCCATTTTACTAAATACACCATGTATTATTTGTTTTTTCTTTTGAGTAAGATATTCTCCATAGTATTTTCCTTCTTCTTCTACTGAAATCTGCTCTACTATGTTACTATCAATTGAACTTAAAACCAACATATTGATATCTCTTCTATATCTTTTTTCTACTATATCATATATCCTATTATATTCTTCAATTCCATTGCTTTTCTTATATTTTCTTATTTCAGAATCTAAGCTTGTATCATACTTTTTAATCTTATATACAATTGAATCAATAGCTTTACCTTTATTTCTTAAAAAGTTCTTTTCATATTCAAGCTTTGCTTTAAATAATTCAGGAATAATATATTCTACACCAGCAATATTAAACTTAACTTCTTCTCCTTCAAAAACACTGCTTATTATGTATTCTGCCATATCAATATCATCTGTTATCCTTGTATTTAAGAATTCTTTTCCACCAACTATCTCTATGGCCTTATTTAATTGATTGCATTTTTCTATCAGTCTATTATTTTTAAATTTACTCATTTTTATCTCCCTTATTTATATAAGTACTTCATTAGTTCTAATAAATTCAAATAAATTATACAAGATTTTATACAGTGTTGCAAAAATTAATTTATTAAAAAATTAATTAAATATAAAAAAATAATTACATTTCATATATTCTTACAATTTTAACATTTATTAAATAGATGTATAATGTAATATATAAAGGGAGGTATGGTAAAATGTTATTAAAATGTATAAATAATGATTTATGTTCTACTTTAACTTTAAATAAGGAATACTATGTATTAGAAGAAACTTCTGATTATTATGTAGTAATTGATGATGAGCAAAACGAAACTACTTGTAAAAAATCAAGATTTGAAATTGTTGAAGATAATGAGCTTTCAAAAAAATGTAAAGCAACAATCAACGAATTAACATATCAGCTTGAGCATGAATTTAGCGATATTAAAAACTTTAGTATAAGAAAAAATTCTAAAGGCCAAATCAAAGAAGTATTAATAAAATTCAAATATTAATTTTTAGAAATCCTATGTCTTTATAAATTCTTATAAGGCATAGGATTTTTTCTATAAATACCATTTTTAATTAACCGTATTACCTTTTTTTAATAAAATATACTATATGGCTTATTTTTTACAAAGGAGATGATATCTTGGATATATTCCATACTTTAACTCTCCAAGATAAAGAAACATTCAACAATTATTGTTATAAAAGCAATTTTACTTCATATGAATACACTTTTGCTTCGTTATATTTATGGAGAAATTTATCAAAAACCACTTTTGCTATTATAGACAATACCTTAATTGTTAAGAAAAATGAAGAATGTTATGGAAATTTTTTTATGATTCCCTATAATTACACTCAAAGCAAACTAAATTCAATCATTGAATTATTACTATCATATGAAAAAGACAGTAATAATTATTCAAACTCTAATGTCTTATCAAATAATACTCATAACCTTTATCTATTTGGAGATGTAGAAAACTTTTTTATTGATGATTTAAGGAAATATTGCTCTCATAAATTTGAAATCGTTGATTCACCGGATGATTATGAATATATATATTTAACAAAAGATTTAATTAACTTAAGTGGAAAAAAGTATCACTCAAAGAAAAATTTATATAACTTCTTTAAAAAGAACTACTCCTTTAAAATATCTGAAATAAATAGTCCTAAAATAATTAATGATTGTTTAGACTTAATAAGAAAATGGGAAAAATCAAAAACTTTCCTTAGCACAGAGCTAAAAATAGAGTATGATGTCATTAGAGATGTATTGATAAACTTTTATAAATTAGATTTGAAATCCATAGCAATTTATGTAGATAATACCCTTGCAGGCTTTTCTATAGGTGAAAAATATGGTGATACAGCTATAATTCATATTGAACGCTGTGATATTTCATTTAAAGGAATTTATTCTTTTCTAAATAGAACTTTTCTAGAAATGTATTTCAGTGATACCTTATATGTAAATAGGCAAGAAGACTGTGGTAATTTAGGACTAAGAAAATCAAAAGAATCATATCATCCCATTAGTTATATTAAGAAATGTTTCATAAAGATTACTGATTAAAATTATAATTGAATTTTAAAATAAAAAATCAAAAGCAAATTAAATCTGCTTTTGATTTTTATAAATTATTTTAATATTATCTTAATACAGCACCTAGCTTATGCTCTAAAGCTTTTAATATCTTATCATGAACTTTAGTAATATCTTTTTCATTTAATGTTTTATTTTCATCTCTATATGCTATTGCATAAGCTATTGATTTTTTATCAGCTGGAATTTGTTCACCTTTGTAAATATCAAATAATTGAACTTTTTCAACTAAATTTCCACCAGCTTTTCTTATAGCTTCCTCGATATCTGCAACTAATACAGAATCATCTACTAGTAATGCTATATCTCTTGTTACAGCAGGGAATTTTGGTAATGCTTTATATGACTTTGTCATTTTAGCTGCTTCAAATAATTGATCTAAATCTATTTCAGCTATATAACAATCAACATCTATACCATAATTTTCAGTTACATCTGGATGTACTTCTCCAAGAACTGCAGTCTTTTTATTTCTTACTAATAACGCAGCTGTCTTACCTGGATGGTAGCTAGCATTTTCACTTTCTCTTACATATTTAGCTTTTTCAACTCCAAGACCATCTACTAGGTTTTCAACGATTCCCTTCATATCTAAGTAATCGCAATCTCCGTAAATACCTATAGTTAATATATTCTTTTCAGTTGGAACTTGATTTTCGTCTTCATTTGGAATATATACTTTACCAATTTCAAATAATCTAACATAGTCATTATTTCTTGAATAATTTCTAGCTAAACATTCCATCATTGAAGGAATTGTTGTTGTTCTCATCACACTGAAATCTTCACCTAAAGGATTCTTAATCTTAACAACATTTCTTAATTCGCTATCTGCTGGTATATTAACTCTATCAAATACCTTAGGAGAAACAAATGAGTAGCTTATTGATTGATTTAATCCACTTCCTATCATTATTTCAATAACTTTATCTTCTAAAATATTTTTCTTATACTTAGGCTCTCTCTCAGTAGATACGCTAAATACAGTTGTAGGAATTTTATCATATCCATAAATTCTTGCAACTTCTTCTGCAATATCTTCTCTAATAGTTAAATCAATTCTAAATGTAGGTGTAGTAATTTCTAACATATCCCCATTTATTTCAGTCTTTATATCTAAAGAATCTAAAGCTTTCTTCATCTCTTCTTTTGATATATCAGTTCCTAAGAAAGTATTAATCCAATTAGCATCAACAGTTAAGTGACCTTCTTCTTTAACATTGTTGTATATATCGATAGTTCCTTCCATAACTTCTCCGCAACCAAGTTCACATACTAAGCTGCAAGCTCTATCTATAGCAAGCTTTGCTAAGTTAGGATCTATATCCTTTTCAAATATTGAAGAACTTTCTGTTCTTAATCCAACCTTTTTAGAGTTTACTCTGATGTTTGTACCATCAAAGTTTGCTGATTCAAAGTATACTTCTGTTGTATCTTCTTTTATTTGAGAATTTAATCCGCCCATGATACCAGCTAAAGCAATAGTCTTATCTCCATCTTTTATACATAAGCATTCCGAATCTAAAGTTCTTTCTACTTCATCTAAAGTTGTGAATTTTTCACCGTCTTTAGCTCTTTCCACAACTATTTTTCCAGATTCAATTTCTCTTGCATCAAAAGCATGCATTGGCTGACCAAGTTCAATCATTACGAAGTTAGTTATATCAACCATATTATTTATTGGTTTAACTCCAGCTTCTAATAATCTTTCTTGCATCCATGAAGGTGATGGAGCTATCTTAACATTCTTAACTCCTCTAGACATATATCTGTTACATAATTCATCTCTAACTTCAACTTTTAATTCATCATTGATATTAGCTGAATTTTTAACTTCATATTGGAAGGTAGGCATTTTATAAGATGTTCCAAGAGTTGCTGCTGCTTCTCTTGCCATACCAACAATACTTAAACAGTCAGGTCTATTTGAAGTTATTTCAAAATCAATTATTGCTTTATTTAATTTTAAATATTCCTTTATATCCATTCCTAATGGTGCATCTTCTGGAAGAATCATTAATCCATGTACTGGTTCATCTCCAGCAATCCCCAATTCTTCTTCAGAACAGAACATACCATTAGATACTACGCCTCTCATCTTACCTTTTTTAATTTCGCTACCATCAGCTAATATTGATTTATGAAGAGCTACAGGCACTATATCTTGTTCTTTCATATTTGTAGCAGCTGTAACAATTTGAATTTCCTCTTCAGCTCCAATATCTACTTGACAAACATTTAATCTATCTGCATCAGGATGCTTTTCAATTTTTGTAATCTTTCCAGTTACAACATTTTTAATTGTATCTCCCTGCATTATAACCTCTTCTGCTTGAGAACCAGAAAGAGTTAATCTATCTGCTAATTCATATGCATCAACATTTATCTCTGCATAATCTTTTAACCAATTATATGGTATTTTCATTTTGTTTTACCTCCTACAATAACTATAATTATTAGAATTGATTTAAGAATCTCATATCACTTTCGTATAATAATCTAATATCATCTATTCCGTACTTAAGCATAACCATTCTATCTACACCGAAACCAAAAGCAAATCCGCTGTATACTTCTGGATCAATACCACAATTTCTAAGTACATCTGGGTGAACCATACCGCATCCTAAGATTTCAATCCATCCACTATTTTTACATACCTTGCATCCTTTACCTTCACAAACGAAACAAGTTGCATCCATTTCTGCTGAAGGTTCAGTGAATGGGAAGTGGTGAGGTCTAAATTTAGTCTTAACTTTATCCCCAAACATTTTCTTAGCAAATAATTCTAAAGTACCTTTAAGATCTGCAAAAGTTACTCCCTTATCTACAACTAGTCCTTCCATTTGATAGAATATTGGTGAGTGTGTTGCATCAACATCATCTGATCTATAAACCTTACCTGGTGAAATCATTTTAATTGGTAAGCTTTGCTTTTCCATTGTTCTTACTTGAACTGGTGAAGTTTGAGTTCTTAAAACTAAACTATCATTGATATATAAAGTATCTTGTTCACTTCTTGCAGGATGGTTTTTAGGAATGTTTAAAGCCTCAAAGTTGTAATGATCTAATTCTACTTCTGGCCCCTCTTCTATTGTGAATCCCATAGATATGAAGATATTCTTCATGCTTTCTAATGTTTGATCTAATGGGTGTCTCTTTCCTATTACTTGCTTCTTTCCTGGTAAAGTTATATCAATAACTTCACTGGCAAGTTTAGCATTTTTTTCTTTTTCCTTTATTTTGCTTCCTACTTCTTCAAGTTTAGCTTCAACTTCATTTTTAGCTATATTCACTAACTTACCAACTACTGGTCTTTCTTCTGGTGATAAAGAACCCATCCCTCTTAATATAGTAGTAAGTTCACCTTTTTTTCCTAAATATTTAACTCTAATTTCTTCTAAAGCTGCACTATTTTCAGCTGAAGCTATTTCATTAAGTGCTGCTTCTTTAATTGCGGTTAATTTTTCTTCCATGATATTACTCCCTTCTTTTTAATCAGTATCTTCCGAATATTAAATACTTATAAATTTAATTGCTATGCAATTAAAATTATTTACAAATAAAAAAGGATATTCAGCCCCAAAAGGGACGGAATATCCGCGTTACCACCCTAGTTGATATTACAGCAATACCATAACATCCTCTTAATTAAAATAACGGTTAAACCGCTAGTTACTACTATTATTTCACAACTAGTACTCCTGAGCGAACTTCATTATAATTTTTATTAAAAAAGCTTCCAGTCTAAGGCTTTTTCTCCCTGAAATATTCCTTATAATTACTCTCTCATTCACAGTATTTACATATTCTTTTCAACTTATTATACAAATAAAGATTATTTTTTTCAAGTATTTATTAAAAAATACTTTTATCGCATTCCTTGTCTAACTTTTTCAAATAAAATTATTGATGATGCCACTGCCACATTTAAGCTTTCTGCACCACCTGGCATCGGTATCTTAACCTTTTTATCTGACATTGCAAATATTTCATCACTTATGCCATTACCTTCATTACCAACACCTAAGATAACCTTTCCTCTTAAATCCTCTTCAAAGAAATTTTTTGATTCCTGAAGGGATGTTGTAACTAAGCTAAAACCATCTTCTTTAAGTTTCTTTAAGAAGCTTAAGTCATTATCATATATAATTGGAAGATAAAAAACTGAACCCATTGTTGACCTTATGGTTTTATCATTATATATATCAACTGTACCCTTTGTTAAGATTATCCCTGAAGCACCAGCAGCATGAGCAGTTCTAATGATAGTACCCAGATTTCCTGGATCTTGGACTTTATCGCATAAAAGATAAAAATCTCCCTTTATTTCTTCTGTACTATTATTCATATTTACAACAGCTAATACACCTTGTGTATTTTCTGTAGCTATAAGCTGACTAAACAGGCTTTTCTTCATTAAATAAACTTTAGATGCTGTTAAATAATCTTTTAAGAATTCATTTGCTTTTTGCTCATTTCCTTCTTCTATAATCAAGCACTCAATATCTGCACCAGCTTTAAACCCTTCCTCAACTAATCTAAAACCTTCTATAATATATTTCTTTTCTCTAGCTCTATTTTTTCTTTCTTTAAGCTTTTTAACATTCTTAAATAAAGAATTTTCCTTACTTTCAATGATTATCAAAGTGTATACACCTCTTACTTTTGTTTAACAATTATTTCTTCTAAATTACTTAGATCATTTATTGGTCCAATAACTACTAAAGTATCTTCACTATCTATAACAGCATTTGCACTTGGTGTTATATCAATTTCCTCACCTTTTTTTATGGCAATAACATTAATGCCATATTTACTTCTTAATTTAAGTTCATTTAAAGTCTTATTATCCCATACCTTTAGCGGCTTAATTTCTAAAATGCTATAATCAGGTGATAATTCTATATAATCTACTATACTAGCAGATACTAAATTATGTGCTACTCTTATACCCATATCTTTTTCTGGTAGCACTACTCTATCAGCACCAATTTTATATAATACCTTAGCATGAAGTTCACTTTGTCCCTTAGCTATAATGTATTTAATTCCAAGTTCCTTAACTAAAAGTGTAATCATTACACTTGCTTGTATATTTGAACCAATGGTAATTACTGCTACATCAAAATTTCTAAGTCCTAAGCTCTTTATTGATGTTTCATCTGTTGCATCTAACTGCACAGCATGAGTTACATAATCCGAAATATCTCTTACTGCTTCTTCATCCATATCTATAGCTAATACATCATGGCCTAGATCATATAACGTTTTTGCCACAGATTGCCCAAATCTACCAAGGCCTATAACTACAAATTGTTTTCCACTTGCCATTATTACTTTCTCCTAACCTATTAATATTTTTCCTTCTGGATATTTAATTCCACTTTTAATCTTTTCCTTTGTCAATGATAATACTACAGTTAAAGGCCCTACTCTTCCAATATACATCATCAGCATAATTAACACTTTTCCAATTACACTTAAATTTGGTGTAAGGCCAATAGTCAAGCCTGCTGTACCAAAAGCAGAAACAGTTTCATATAAAATAGCTGTAAAAGATGCTCCTGTTTCAGTAAATGATAATATTAAACTTACCACTATAACAAGACCTGAACCTATAAAGAATAAGGTAAACGCTTTATAAACAAGATCTTTTGATATTTTTTTTGAAAAAACCTCTGTATCTTCTCTTCTTTTTATAACGCAAATTACAGTTAATATCAATACCCCTACTGTAGTGGTTTTAATTCCACCAGCAGTAGATCCTGGTGATCCTCCAATCATCATTAAGATCATTGTTAAAAACTTACCTGCACTAGTCATACCAGATGTAGATATACTATTAAATCCTGCTGTTCTAGGTGTTACAGCTGCAAAAAAAGAGTTTAAAACCTTTTCTCCACCATTCATTGTTGCTATGGTTTCAGGATTATTATATTCAAATAGAAGCATTAAAATAGTGCCTCCTATTACTAAGAATCCAGTAACCAGTAAAACTATTTTTGTATGTACTGAAAACCTTCTTATTCTTTTTACATTATATAGTTCTGTCCACACCCCGAAACCTAATCCACCTATAATTATAAGGGCTGCTGCTGTTAGTATTACCAAGGCATTAGTGTTGTGAGTTGTTAAACTTACCCCTCCACCAAACACATCAAAACCAGCATTACAAAATGCTGAAATAGAATGAAATATACTATAAAATAATCCTTTACCTAATCCATATTCAGGTATTAATTGTGTGCAAAATATAAGTGCACCAATAGCTTGAATAGAAATAGTAAATAATAGTATATATTTAACCATTTTTACTACTCCCTGAATATTAAAGGTATTCATTGCATTTTGTAAAATCAACCTTTCCCTAAGGGTTATCTTTTTACCAAGTAAAATTGCAATTAATGTAGTAAAAGACATAAATCCTAGTCCGCCAATTTCAATCAATAGCATAATTACAGTTTGGCCAAATAAGTTCCAATGAGTTCCTGTATCTACAGTTACAAGTCCTGTGACACACACTGCTGAAGTTGATGTAAATACAGCATCAATAAAACTAGTATATTCTCCAGTAGATGATGAAATAGGTAATGATAGTAATATTCCTCCTATGAGTATTATTAATAGAAAACCTAGTGAAAGGATTTGCATCGGATTCAATTTAAACCCTTTATTAAACTTATACTGCATATATTCACCTCTGCTAAACGAAATTTATAATACCAAAATAATACTTTACCAAATTATTATACACTATCTTAATAAAAGTATAAGTATATTTTAAAAAAAACTTATTTAGAGAAAACTTTAGTTATAAAAAAAATGCGACCTAAGTCGCATTATGTATTAATTAAGCATTTAAGTTTTTCTTAGCTAATTCAACTAATTCAGCAAATGCTTTTGGATCATTTATAGCTATTTCAGATAACATCTTTCTGTTGATATCAACACCAGCTAATTTTATTCCATTCATGAATTTTGAATAAGAAAGTCCATTCATTCTTGAAGCAGCATTTATTCTTGCTATCCATAATCTTCTGAAATCTCTCTTCTTTAATCTTCTTCCTACGTATGCATTTCTTAAAGCTCTTATTACAGTTTCGTTAGCAGTTTTGAATAATCTGCTCTTTCCACCGTAGTAACCTTTAGCAAGCTTTAATACTTTTTTATGATTCTTACGTGAATTTACCGCTCTTTTAACTCTTGCCATTCTTTAATCCTCCTAAACCTTCTTAATTATAGGTATGGTAATAATTTTTTCATTGCTTTTTCTTGAGTAGTTGAAACATAAGCACATTTTCTTAAGTTTCTCTTTCTCTTAGCGCTTTTCTTAGTTAAGATGTGGCTCTTGAAAGCCTTTGCTCTCTTTAACTTTCCTGTACCTGTTTTTCTAAATCTTTTTGCTGCACCTTTGTGAGTTTTCATTTTTGGCATGATAAATATCCTCCTCTCAGATTATGCTTTTTTTGGGGCTAAAACCATAGTCATATTTCTTCCGTCTTGTTTAGCAGGCTTTTCCACTACACAAACATCTTCAAGTTTAGAAACAAAATTATCAAGTATTTTAACACCTAAATGAGATAATGCTGCTTCTCTACCTTTAAATCTTATAGTTATTTTAACTTTGTCCCCGTCTAATAGGAATTTTCTAGCATTTTTAGCTTTAATAACAATATCATTTTCTTCAATTGTGATTCCACATCTGATTTCTTTAATTACTGTTACTTTTTGCTTCTTTTTAGCTTCTTTTTCCTTTTTTGCTTGCTCATAAATATATTTACCTAAGTCCATTATTTTACATACTGGTGGTTTTGCATTTGGAGAGATCATAACTAAATCTAATTCACTCTCATCTGCCATTCTTAGAGCCTCTTTTGTTTGAAGTATTCCTAATTGATTACCTTCTGAATCAATAACTCTTACTTCCTTTTCTTTTATACTTTCGTTACAAGTAAAATTTTTACTGATATCGTTCACCTCCGATAAAATGTACCAATGAAAAAAGCATTTTTATATAATAAATGGATGGCAATTACTGCCATCCATCATTATCAAACTAAATCTAGACATAATATTATATTACTAGATACAAATTTCATAAGTATTACCTTACTAAGCTTTGCCGTAAGGTGAGAAACGGCAGTTCCTTCTTAACATTTAAAATTTTACCACGCTATCTTTTAGTTGTCAATTATTAATTTTTAAATTTTCAACTTAGTTGCCAAGCACTTACTACAGCCATTACAAAAAGAAACTCTATCACCAAATACATTTTTAATAGTATCAATAAATTCTAAGTTTAAAGCCCTATCTTTATTATGGATTACTACTTCTTTTGGCGCATTTGTAATAAGGCCGCTAATAATTATATCCTCTACATTAGCTTCCGTATCAATCTTACATTCATATATTTCCTTGACAAACTCTTCAAAAATATCATTATCAAGGCCATCTTTTAATACATATCCTCCATCACTTTGTATATATATATCAATCTTTTCTATTTTACTTTCTTGAATATCTACAAAGTATTTTAATAATTTTATAAATTCTTTATATTCCTTTTCAATCATATAGTCTTCAACTATTTTATCAATGATACATTCAATATCCTCTCTAAGTTCCTTCATTCTAAAGGTTATAAACCCTTTGATATTTATGACTTCATTTTCCTCTAAACATTCTTTTATCTTTTCAATTATACAGTTTATTTTATTGATGCAATAAAACATTTTTTCATCTGTAACTTTTTCTTCATTTTGCAATACACTAACTATTTTCTCTTCCACTTCCATAATCTCACTCTGCTTTAAGAAAAAATAGTTTTCCATCAAATAATTAAACAATTCTTTTCTTCTATATTCTTTAACTACTACTGAATACAAAATATTGCTTATATATAAATAAATGGTATTTTTAATCTTATCATTATAATTTTCATTATCACATATTATCTTAATTATATTAGAGCTTCCTTCTCCACTTTCAACAATTCCCATTGTTATATTTTTCTTTTTTAATAACTCCCGTAATTCTTGTAACTCTTTTACAAAATCTAAGTCATTATTGTGTACTAACTTCATTACCAGCATGGATTTCACTCCTTCCTTAATAATAGTATGTATTAAAAAGTTTTCTATATTCAACATTTATAAATAGTAGCTGTCTAAATTTATTGATTTTTAGATGAATTTTATTTATTGTATATATATTAATAAGTAAAAGGAGTTAATTTAATGATTTGCTTTGTTGATTATAGAACTACAGATGAAGAATGTAATAATTTACATAATCTTGGACTAAAAATAATTAAAATACCTAAAGCTCTAGGTTTATATGATGCAATTAACGGCCATGTAGATATACAAATAAATATTCTTGATGAAAAAAACAGATTAATATTAATAAATAAAGATATGCCCCAGGAATTCAAAGAACAGTTAAAGGAGAATAATGTAAATTATATTGAAAGCACTAATACCCTTGGAAGTAAATACCCGGAAAACATATTTTTAAATGCACTAAATAGTAAGGATTATTTCATACACAATTTAAAGTATTCTGATAGTGCGTTTAAGAAATATATTACTGATAAAAAAATTATTAATGTAAAGCAAGGCTATACAAAATGTTCTATTCTTCCCTTAAGGGAAAATGTACTAATTACTAATGATCCTGGAATACATAAAACTCTTTCCAGTGATGATTTTGATGTTCTTTTATTGCCTTATGGAGATATTATCCTTGAAGGATTTGAATATGGATTTATAGGCGGTGTTGGAGGAATGATTTCTCAGGATAAATTAGCATTATTTGGAGATTTAAATCATTATTCTTATGGCAAAGAAGTATTAAAATTCCTTAATGATCACAATATTACTCCCATTTACTTAAAAAATGGAAAACTTACTGACAGAGGAAGTCTTTTTGTTTTGTAATCAATATATAGTACGTATATTATTGAAATTTGTTGCATAAAATACTTAAAACATCTTTTGAAAAATAATAAAAAAGGCTGCTAATCTGCAACCTTTTTTATTATTTAATCTTAGTTAGTAACTCACCAATTTGCTCCTTAGTAAATACATATTTAGTATTACAGAAGTGGCATTTGATTTCTTCATCTTTACCTTCTTCATAAATTTCTTTTAAATCTTTTTCACCTATTGATATTAATGCTTTTTCCACTCTTTCTCTTGAGCAGTTACATTCAAATTTAGGCTCAGTTTCTTTTAATATCTTTAATCCCATGTCATCAAATAAATAGTTTAAGATATCTTCTATAGTCTTTCCTTCACTAAGCATTTCAGTTAAAGTAGGAATTTCTTCTAATCTGAATGTTACTATATCTGCAATATGTTCTTCTGCACCTGGTAACATTTGAATTATTAATCCACCTGCAACCTTTATTGAATAATCAGTGTCAACTAATACCCCTAAAGATACTGCTGATGGTGTTTGTTCTGATACTGTATAATAATATGCTAAATCTTCTGCAATTTCTCCTGAGAATATTGGAACTTGCCCTACATATGGATCTTTCATTCCTAAATCTTTTATTATTATAAGGTTACCATTCTTACCTATATATCCACCTACATCTAGCTTACCTTTTTCATTTAATGGTCTATCTCCATATGGATTTCCAATGAATCCCTTAACTACAGCATTTTCATGAGCTGTTACAGTAATTCCTTCTGCTTCTCCACCACCATTAATTCTTAATGTCATGATTTCTTTATCAGATTTTAAAGTAGTACCTAATAATGCCCCTGCAGTAATCATTCTTCCAAGTGCTGCTGCAGCTACTGGTGTACACTCATGAATTTCTCTTACTTTTTCCACTAAATTTGTAGTTGTTCCTGCTATTATTCTAACAGTTCCATCCATAGCTACCGCATTAATAATCTTATCTTTCATCTATACTTCCTCCTAAATTAATGTAGTTATATTTTTTTTACTACATATACTATTCTTTCACTATTTGCTTGAACTTTATTATTACTATATCCATCAAATTTATTTATTACCTTTAATCCACAATTTGATAGAGCACTTTCAAGCTCTTCTTCCTTATATGCTCTTTCAAAATGCTCCTCTTCAAATCTTTCATAAAGCTCTCCTTGTTTTACAAAGAACGTAAGAAACATTGAAACCATATCATCTTCAAAAACATTTTCCCATGTATAGAAGACATCCTCTTCACTATATGTATAAATATTGTTACCTAATATTTCTGATAACTTATAATATGAATTAACATCAAAAATAAAAATTCCGTCATCTTTTAAATGCTCTTTAACAGAGCTGAAATACTTCTCTAAATCATCTTCATCGGTAATATAATTTGTAGAGTCTAAAACCGATGTAATTAAATCAAACTTTCTATTTAGCTGCATTTCAGTCATATCTTGACAAATTATCTTACCTTTTATTCTATTTTCCTTAAGCTTATTAAAAGCTTCTCTTAACATATCTTCAGATAAATCTACCGCATATATATCTTTAAAATGCTTTGCTAATCTTACAGTAACGTTTCCAGTACCACAAGCAACATCAAGATAATCTTTGCATTCAATATTATGTTCATTGCATATTTCAATTATTCTGCTAACCATATTATCGTAATTAATATCTTCATTGATTAAATCATCATAAATTTTAGCAAATTCTCCATAAGCCATACTATTCCCCCTTGCTATAAATTTTACAGTTGCTCAAAAATTAATGTAGAAGAAATATTTCTTCTACATTAATCTATAATTTCTAACAATTATAATATATGTATTCCACTGATTAGTCAATCCATTATTTTCTTCCTAATATCTCATCATTAGTTGGGATTTTTAATTCTTTTTTTCTGCGGGTCATAATTCCGCCTATTCTTCCTGTTTCTTCAGCTGTAAGCCCTCCCCATCCATATTGATCAACTTTTTCTTTTAATCCTAATTCATCAGCAATCTCATACTTAATCCTTTCCCTTAAAAGCTCTTGTGGTGTAAGTTCTTTATTAGTTTTAATTTTAGATTTTATAATTTTTTTTAATGGTGTTTTACTCATAACTATTCCCCCTACAAAGTAATATATGTATTTTCTCCATATAAATATAAAATATTCAAAAAACTAATTACATTTTTATACATATATTGTATTATATATATTTTTTACTATTTTTATCTTGCATTGTTTATAAATAACATATATAATCAAACTAATCTAATAAATAATTGCAAGATAGAGGTGCGATACTTATCAGTACTATTAAGGAGCTAAGCACAATGATTTAATAGGAAAGGATTTATCGCCGAAGTAAATAGCCTATGCTTTACAGCTATTTACTGGGGATCCATATAATATATGTATTCCTGTCACATTTTTGTGGAGAGCTATCATTTAAAGAAATCTAATGACTATACTGTATATAAAATTAGAAGCTTTGGGTGATTTTGCTCAAAGCTTCTAATTTTTTAATCATTAATAAACGTTTAAATTAAGGGGGAATTTATATGTATAATGTAGCAGTTGTTGGTGCAACAGGTAATGTTGGGAGAAAATTTTTAGAAATTCTTGAGGAAAGGAACTTTCCTATAAATGAGTTATATCTTTTTGCTTCAAAACGTTCAGCGGGAAAATATTTAAAGTTTAAAGGTGAAGAATATATTGTAAATGAAACTTGTGAAGAAAATATAAAAGATAAGAAAATAGATTTTGCTCTATTTTCAGCTGGTGGCGATGCAAGTTTAAAATTTGCCCCAATCTTTGTAAAGTATGGTGCAACAGTAATTGATAACTCCAGTGCATGGAGAATGGATAAAGATGTTCCTTTAGTAGTTCCAGAAGTAAATCCTGAAGATATAAAATGGAATAATGGTATAATTGCTAATCCTAATTGCTCAACTATTCAAGCTATGTTACCTTTAAAAGCTTTAAAAGATGCATATGGCATTAAAAGAGTTGTTTACTCAACTTACCAAGCTGTATCAGGTGCAGGTATGCAAGGAATCGCTGACTTAGAGGATGGATTAAAAGGGGTAGAACCTAAAAAATTCCCTTATCCTATTGCAGGAAATTGCCTTCCTCATATTGATGTATTTTTAGATAATGGATATACAAAAGAAGAAGTAAAGATGATTAATGAAACTCAAAAGATTCTTCATGATGATTCCATAAAGATTACAGCTACTGCCGTAAGAGTTCCAGTACTAAACTGTCATGCCGAAAGCATAAATATAGAATTAGAAAAACCATATGAACTTGAAGATGTGGTTAAACTTTTAGAATCAACTAAAGGCATAGTGGTATATGATGATACTAAAGAACTTAAATACCCTACGCAACTTCAAGTTTCAGGTAAAGATGAAGTTTATGTTGGAAGAATAAGACGAGATTTCAGTATTGATAACGGATTAAATTTATGGGTTGTAGGAGATAACATCAGGAAAGGTGCTGCTCTTAATGCAATACAAATTGCAGAAGAAATAATTAAATAACTATTTTATACGGAGGTTAATATGACAGTTTTTAAAGGTTCTGGTGTTGCCATAATAACACCTTTTAATGAGAACGGAATAAACTTTCCTAAGTTTAAAGAATTAATTGAATGGCAAATTGCTGAAGGTACTGATGCAATAATAGTATGTGGTACTACAGGTGAAGCTACTACAATGAGTGAATATGAAAGAAAAAATGCTATCAAATTTGTAGTTGAAACCGTAAATAAAAGAATACCGGTAATTGCAGGAACTGGTTCAAATAATACAGCAGCTGCAATTGAAATGAGTAAGTTTGCAGAATCTGTTGGTGTAGATGGACTTCTTGTTATAACTCCTTATTATAATAAGACAAATAAAAAGGGGTTATTTAAACACTTTGAAGCTATTAATAATGCTGTAAATACACCCATAATCCTTTATAATGTTCCTTCAAGAACAAATATGAATATAACTCCTGAGGCTTTATTAGAATTATCTGAACTTTCTAATGTGACAGCTGTAAAAGAAGCCAGTGGCAATATAAGCCAAGTTGCAAAGATAAAAGCTTTATGTGGTGATAAATTAGATATTTATTCTGGTAATGACGATCAAGTTACTGCAATTCTAGCATTAGGTGGTATTGGAGTTATATCTGTACTAGCAAATGTAGTTCCTAAAGCTGTTCATGAAATGGTAATGTCATATTTAACTGGTGATACTAACAAATCTTTATCTTTACAGTTAGAATATCTAAAACTAGCAAACGATTTATTTATTGAGACAAATCCTATACCAGTAAAAACAGCTCTTAATTTAATGGGAAAAGAAGCTGGAGATTTAAGGTTGCCTCTTTATGAAATGGATGAAAATAATAAAGCAATATTATGCAGTACTTTACAAAATTACAGCTTAATATAGAATGGAGTTTTAAAATGGTTAAAATTTTATTAAGTGGATGTTGCGGAAAAATGGGAAATGTAATACAAAGTATTATGAGTGAATTTCCTTCATTAGAAATAGTAGCTGGAATTGATAAATTCCCTAAAGAATCTGAGTTTAAAATCTTTAAGAATACTGAAGACGTAAATATTGATTACGACGTTCTTCTTGATTTTTCTAGAGCTGATGCTTTAAAAGACTTACTAGCTTTAACAGCTAGTACAAAAAAGCCTTTAGTATTATGTTCCACTGGTTACACTGATGAAGATTTAAAGTTAATTGAAGATTCCAGTAAAACTCTTCCAATTTTTAAATCTGCCAATATGTCATTAGGTATTAATTTAATTAATTCCTTACTAAGAAAAATTTCACCTTTACTATATCCAAATTATGATATAGAAATAATTGAAAAACATCATAATCAAAAAGTGGACTCACCTAGCGGAACTGCTCTACTACTTGCTGATACCATCAAGGAATCTATTGCTGATGCTACCTACTATGTTCATGGAAGAAATGGTCAAAAGAAACGTGAAAAAGCAGAGATAGGAATACATGCTGTTAGAGGTGGTTCCATTGTTGGAGATCATGAAGTTATCTTTGCTGGCTCTGGTGAAGTTATAGAATTAAGTCATAAAGCAATTTCAAGAGAAGTATTTGCTGTTGGCGCATTAAAGGCATGTACATTCATGGCTAATGTAACTGAAGCTGGCTTATATAACATGGATGATGTATTAGGTATATAGCTACTATTAATAATACACAATTTGAATTTAATATTCATTTTGTGTATTTTTTATTTATAAAATTATCAATCTATAGTTTTGTATTAATGTAATTTAATTGGTTATACTATTTTTTGAAAGAATTGATATTAAACTTATAGGAGGTTTTATTATGACAAAAGATAGTCAGCCTGATAACAAAAAAGCCCGTATGGAAAAATGTAATTATCAGACTCCAATAACTGAAGAAGGTTTAAACCACAATCCAAATAGAAAACATAAATCAGTAAAGAGACAAGGTGTATCAAGCGATAACTTTAATCCTGCTGGTAACTAATAAAAAAGCGCTGCACAAACTTATTGGCAGCGCTCTCATTATATTTTATTATTCAATATATGCTTTATCAAAATATACTTGCCCCAATGGTGAAACTACTACATCTTTAACTCTAGGACTAACTGCTTTAATTTGAGTATAGTAGTATATAGGTATTATAGGCATTTCATCCATTAGGATATCTTCTGCTTTCCTTAGATATTCATATTTCTTAGCTATATCAGTTTCCTCTTTAGCACTTCTTATTAGATTATCATATTCCTCATTTGAGAATTTAGCATCATTATTACCAAGTCCACTCATCCACATATCCAAGAAAGTCATTGGATCTAAATAATCTCCAATCCATCCGTGTCTTGCAATTTCATAATTACCATTTTTCCTTGAATCTTGAAATACTGCCCATTCTTCATTATAAAGTTCAACATTAACATTTATTTTAGACCACATTTGCTGTATTGTTTCAGCAACAAGCTTATTTCCTTCATTAGTATTATATAATAGTTCTAAAGTTGGTAAACCTTCTCCATTAGGATATCCAGCCTCTTCAAGTAATTTCTTAGCTTGTTCTAAATCAGCTTTTTCAGGATTCCAATACTTAACTTCTCCTGTAAAGTCTTTTCCTTCTTCTGCTCCTGGTATTCCTTCTGGCACATAACTATAAGCTGGTATTTGTCCACCTTTTGTTACTTGTTCACAAATTGTTTTTCTATCAATGGCAAGAGATAAAGCTTGTCTAACTTTCTTGTTACTTAAAGCTGCTTGCACATCTTCTGGAAGATTTTCTGTGTTATTGCCCACATTTATACAATAAAAATATGTCCCTAAATATGGATATATCTGTACAGTACCTTCTTCTTGACCTTTTTGAATTTCTGAGTTTGGTAATATCTCACTCATACTTATTTCACCGTTTTTCACTGAAGCATATGCAGATACTTCATCTTCAATCATCCTAAATTTTAATGTATCAAGCTTTACTTCATCTTTTCTATAGTACTCAGGATTTTTTACAAATACATATGAATCCTTCATATTATATTCTTTCAACATAAAAGGACCATTTGAAACATAAGTTTCTGGTTTTAATGTCCATCCATCTCCATTAGCTTCTACAATATCTTCCCTAACAGGCATTAATGTTGGGAATGCTGTAAGCTCTAAAAAATAACTAGTTGGATTTTCAAGGGTTACTTCCAATGTATGATTATCAACCACATTAATTCCTAAATCTTCTGCGCTACCTGTACCATTATTATAGTTTTCTCCACCTTTTATATAATATAGTTGAAAAGCATACTCTGCTGCAGTATCTGGATTAAGAGCTCTAGTCCATGCATATTTAAAATCTTCTGCTGTAACTGGTTTACCATCAGACCATAATGCATCATCTCTTAAATGAAAAGTATATGTTAGAGAGTCATCAGAAAGTTCATAGCTTTCTGCTATTCCTGGTATAGCCTTCTGATTATCATCAAGCCTCATTAATCCCTCAAAGGCATTACATATTACAATTGAACCATCTACAGCATTATTAAGAGCTGGATCAATTGTCTTTACTTCTGCACCTAAATTATAGATAAGTTCTTCATTACCTTTAGCTTTATCTCCATTATCATCATTGCTGTTACATCCTACAAGACCTGTAGCACCTAAAACTCCTGCTAAGAATAGTGCACAAACTGTTTTTAATTTTGATTTTTTCATTAAAATCCCCCTTTAGATTCATATAAACTGTTATTTATCTTTAAATAAATGACATGCAACAAAATGACCATTACTTATTTCATCCATTACTGGTTCTTCACTTAAGCATATTTTTTTAGCATATCTGCAACGACTTGCAAATCTACATCCTGGCGGTGGATCTATAGGTGATGGTACATCTCCTTTTAAGATAATCCTTTTTTTAGCTTTAGATGCCCTAGGATCCGGTATTGGAATGGCTGATAATAAAGCTTTGGTATATGGGTGTTCTGGATGTTCATATACCTCTTCTGAAGTGCCTTTTTCAACAAGTTTTCCTAAATACATTACACCTATATGACTAGATATATGCTTTACCATTGATAAGTCATGAGCAATGAATAAATATGTCAGTCCCATTTCCTCTTGTAATTCTTCTAACATATTAATTACTTGAGCCTGAATAGACACATCTAAGGCGGAAATAGGTTCATCACAAACGATAAATTCAGGTTCTACAGCTAAAGACCTAGCAATTCCCACTCTTTGTCTCTGCCCTCCTGAAAACTCATAAGGATATCTATTTATATTACTTCCGTTTAAACCAACTTTATTCAATAAAAACCGTATTCTACTTTCCCTTTCCTTACCAGTATACAATTTATGAATATCAATAGCTTCACCAATTATATCTCCCACTGTCATCCTTGGATCTAAAGATGCATATGGATCTTGAAAAATCATCTGCATCTTTCTTCTAAAAGGTATCATTTCTCTTTCATTCAAGTTACTTATATCCTGTCCATCAAATAATATCTTTCCTGCAGTAGCTGTATAAAGCTTTAAAATAGTCCTTCCTATGGTAGTTTTTCCACAGCCAGATTCACCTACAAGCCCTAGAGTTTCACCTTTTCTAATGGTAAAGGAAACATCATCAACAGCTTTTATATAGCTATGCTTTCTAAAAAGTCCTTTAGATACTTGAAAATATTTGCTAAGATGTTTTACCTCTAATATATCATTCTTTTTTTCCACTATATTTCACCACCTGATAACTTTTTAGATTTAGCTGCATATTCATGACATAACCAGCAAGCACTTTTATGTCCAGTTCCAACTTGTAACAATGGAGGTTGATTATTTAGACACACTTTCATTGTATAATCACATCTTGGTGCAAAAGGGCATCCTAAAGGTGGTTTTAATAAATCAGGTGGCTGTCCATCAATAGGCTTTAATTTCTCTTTTACCTTACTTTTAGGATTAGGCACACTTCTTAACAAACCCCAGGTATAAGGATGCTTACTATTATAAAAGATATCTTCAGCACTGCCCTCTTCCACAATAATTCCTCCATACATAACATTAATTCTTGAGCATAAATCAGCCACAATGCCCAAATCATGGGTTATTAAGATTACTGATGTATTCATTTTTTCCTTTAAATCTTTTAATATATCAAGTATTTGAGCCTGAATGGTCACATCTAATGCTGTGGTAGGCTCATCTGCAATAATAAGGCTAGGTTCACAAATAATGCTCATAGCAATCATTACCCTTTGTCTCATTCCCCCAGAAAATTCATGAGGATATTGGTGCATTCTTTTTTCTGCACTTGATATACCTACCATTTCAAGCATTTTTACTGCTTTATCATAAGCATCCTTCTTTGATATTCTTTTATGTTTAATTAAATGTTCAGTCATTTGATTACCAATGGTATACAGTGGATTTAACGATGTCATAGGATCCTGAAAAATCATAGATATTTTATTACCTCTTAACTTCTCAAACTCCTTTTCTTTCATGTTACCAATATCAATATCATCAAATATTATTTTCTTGGAAGTTATAACTGCATTGCTCTCCAAAAGCTTCATTATGGACATCATGCTTACAGACTTACCACAGCCTGATTCACCTACAATTCCTAAAGCCTCCCCTTTATTTACATATAAAGAAATTCCCCTTACCGCCTGAACATCTCCTATATGAGTTTTAAAATATGTTTTTAAATCATCAACCTTAAGCAGATTTTCCATCATACCCCTCCTATCTTTGATGCTTTGGATCTAATGCTTCTGTAAGACCGTCACCTAATAAATTGAATGCTAAGATTATAATACATATCATCATTGATGGAAAAAATAGCTGATAAGGATACATATATATAGAATTCATTGCATCATTACATAAAGTACCTAATGATGCCAATGGTGCATTTATACCTAGTCCTAAGTAGCTTAAGAAAGCTTCTGTAAAGATTGCTTGTGGCACAAACAAAGTTAAAGTAACTATTATAGATCCAATACAGTTTGGGATAAGGTGCCTAAATAATATCCTTTTTTTTGATGCACCTAAAGTCCTTGCTGCTAATATAAATTCTTGCTGCTTTAATTGAAGCACATCCCCTCTTACTATCCTAGCCATACCAACCCAATAAGAAATTGATAATGCCAATACTATTGCTCCCACACCACTAGAGCCTATTCCAATTTCTCTAAAAGCAACCATAATTAAAATTACATAAATTATTGTAGGAATAGAATACAATATATCAACAATTCTCATCATGACATTATCAATCCTACCACCAAAAAATCCTGCAACACCTCCATATAAAACTCCTATAACAAGATTTATTAATGCTGCTGAAACAGCAATAATAAGAGAATAGCGCGTTCCATACATACATCTTACCAATATGTCTCTGCCAATGGTGTCTGTTCCAAAAATATGTTTTAAATTTGGAGCCTGATCACCGATAGTATGATTAGTTTCTGCATATCCATATGGAGAAATCATCGGTATGATTATTGCTGCAACAACAACTATAATAATAACTACTAGTGATACTAAAGCAACCTTATTTTCCCTTAGCCTTCTCCATGCATATTTCCAATAGCTTATACTTGGTCTTACCATTTCATCTATCTTTTTCTCTTCATTTTCTATGGGGATAAATAGTTCCTCATTTACCTCAATCTTATCATCCACTACTTTTCCCCTACCCTTCATTACTTTCTAATTTTATTCTCGGATCTATAGCAACATACAATAAATCTACAACTAAATTACAAATAACTATCAACACACTATAAAAAACTATCACTCCCAGCAGTGCTGAATAATCCCTTGTATTTACATTAGATACAAATTCTTTTCCTAGTCCTGGAATACTAAATATCTTTTCAACAACAAAAGAACCAGTAAGTATTCCTGCTACCAAAGGTCCTAAATAAGTTACCACTGGTATTATGGAATTCTTTAACGCATGTTTAAAAATTACTGTCCTTTTGGAAAGTCCTTTTGCTTTAGCAGTCCGTATATAATCTGATTTCATTACATCAATAAGCTTACTCCTGGTTAATCTAGTAATAAAGGCTGTTGAGCTACCTGCTAAAGCTATTACTGGCATTATATAGCTTTTCCAATTATCCAATCCTGTGGTAGGTAGTATTCTCATCTTGCTTGCAAATATATAAATAAGTAATGCACTTATTACAAAACTCGGTATAGTTATCCCTAGTGTCGATATAAACATACATAATCTATCAGGCCACCTACCTGATTTTAGTGCCGATATAATTCCAAGTCCTAACCCTATAATAACTGAAGTGACTACAGCTAACCCCCCAATCTTAGCTGATTTAGGAAATGATGTCTTTATTGTCTCACTAACCTGTCTTCCTTTAAACTGCATAGATTCTCCCAAGTCTAATTTCACTAAATTCTTCATATAGATAGCATACTGCTCTCCAAGCGGCTTATCCAATCCATATTTAGCTTCTAAATTGGCCTTTACTTGCGGCTTAATTTTATCTCCATCAAAAGGCCCACCTGGCATAAGTCTCATTAAGAAGAATGTAATTGTTATTACTATCCATACAGTGATTATTGCTGATAAAACTCTTTTTATTACATATCTAAACAAACCTATCACTCTCCACTTAACTTTTATACCTTTACTATACATATATATTTTCATTATATTATGCGAAAATTGTTAATATTACAGTATGCTATCTATTAATATGTTAAGCACTGAGGTTTATTTAACTTTTCCCATAATTTCCTAAAACAAAATAAGATACATCATTTTTGATGTATCTTACTTATATTTACACTATAATTTATTAATAAACTTTTCTAATCCTAAAAGAGCTTTTTTTAGCTCTTCCATTGAATAACAATATGATATTCTAATATATCCTTCACCACCAGTACCAAAAGCACTTCCTGGCACACAAGCAATCTTTTCCTCACTTAATAACCTTAAGCAAAATTCTTCTGAAGACATATTAAATTTTTTAATAGATGGAAATACATAAAATGCCCCTTTAGGCTCATTTACTTCAAGCCCCATATTTCTAAGTTCAGTAATTACATAGTCCTTTCTTTCACTAAATACATTTCTCATATGTTCTACATCATGTAAGCCATTTTTAAGGCCTTCTAAAGCCGCCCACTGACATATAGAGGCCGCACATGATACATTATATTGATGCACCTTCATTATTTCATCCATTAATTTTTTTTCAGCAGCAAAATATCCTACTCTTAACCCAGTCATTGAAAACATCTTTGAAAAACCACTTATATATATAACTTTATCTAATATATCCTTGTGCTGTGCAACACTATAATAATCTTCATATATAAGAGATTCATATATTTCATCGGTAACAACTAAAATATTGTTATCATTAATAATTTTAATAAGATCCTCCTTTTCCTCTTTTGTTAGTATTGTTCCTAATGGATTAGAAGGAAGTGATAAAACTAGAACTTTTATTTCATTTTCTTTTATAAGCGCTTTTAAACTTTCAATATTAATTGAAAAGTCATCATTCAAACCATAACTTACAACATTGCCACCTAATATGTTAACTATATTTTCATATGCTGGATATGCAGGCGTTGGAATTAATACATTATCGCCTCTATTTATAAGTGCTGTAAAAATAGTAAATATGGCTTCACTACCACCTACAGTAATACATATCTCATCAGCTGAATAATCAATTCCTTTATTCATTAAATATTTGCTTATTTCTTTTCTTAGTGGTAATATTCCAGCATTTTCTGTATACACTGTCTTATCTTCATTTACAGCATTTATTAATGCCTCTTTTACTACCTTTGGCACTGAAAAATCCGGTTGACCTAATGTTAAAGATATGGCACCATCTATTTTTTTAACCTCATTATAAAATTTTCTTATTCCCGAAATTTGCACATTTTCTAAATTTAAATTCATTAAATTCTCCCCCGCATCTATACCATTTTTAATATTCTATACCCTCTCTAGCAGCTATTCCTTTTTCAAATGGATGTTTAATCATCTTCATTTCAGTCACTAAGTCTGCTAAATCAATGACTTCCTGTGGAACATCTCTTCCTGTTAAAACAAGTTCCATTGACTCCTTTTTATTCTTAATCAAGTATATTATCTCATCAGTGGTTATAAATTTATTATAATGAGCTCCCATTATTTCATCTACAATAAGTACATCGCAAGAGCCTTCATCAACTATTTTCTTAATAAATTCATACCCTGTTCTAATTTCCTTCCTCAATTCCTCAATTTCAGGTTTTGATAAATTCCATACGAAATCTCTTTCTTTTTCAAATCTAAATATATTAAAATTATTAATTTTATCTATTGTTGAAAGTTCTCCCGTATATCCTCCTTTTAAAAATTGGACCATTACAACATTTAATCCATAGCCTGCACTTCTTATGCCTTGCCCTATTGCTGCTGTTGTCTTTCCCTTGCCGTCACCAGTATAAATTTGTACTAATCCTTTCTTTAATTTCATTAAATCATCTCCTTTAAATCATTGTACATTAATATACGACGATTCGTAAAGTTTTTTCATATTTTTTCTATTTCCTCTTTAAATTAACTTTTTTGTTTATTATAATTAATATATCAATTTAATTCAAATGCACAAGAAGAAAGGATGATAATATGAATTATAATTTAACTGATCCATATGAAATTGCCAAGTTTATAAAAGAATCTAAGAAATCTACTCCTGTGAAAGTTTACATTAATGGTAACTTAGATGGTGTAGATCTAGAAAACATTGAAGTATATGGTTCTAATAATTTTTACGTATTATATGGTGAATCAGAAAAGATATCTGACGTTATATTAAATAACAAGGATAGAATTAAAAATTTTAGAGTAGAAAATGATAGAAGAAATTCCGCTATCCCTATGCTTGATTTACTTGCTATCGATGCAAGAATTGAACCTGGTGCAATTATCAGAGACAAAGTTATTATTGGTAAAAATGCTGTTATAATGATGGGAGCTGTTATTAATATAGGTGCAGAAATCGGTGAAGGCTCTATGGTTGATATGAATGCTGTTATTGGAGCTAGAGGAAAGATTGGTAAGAGAGTTCACTTAGGTGCTGGTGCTGTAGTAGCTGGCGTATTAGAACCACCAAGTAAATCTCCTTGTGAAATTGGAGATGATGTAATGATTGGTGCCAATTCAGTTATTTTAGAAGGTGTTAAGATTGGTAATGGCTCTGTAGTAGCCGCTGGTTCTGTGGTTGTAGATGATGTACCAGCAGGTGTTGTGGTTGCTGGAAGCCCTGCAAAGATTGTTAAATCAGTAGATGACAGAACAAAAAATAAGACTCAAATTCTTAGCGATTTAAGAAAATAATAAAAAGCTCCATATTGGAGCTTTTTATTATTTAAACTATATTTTTAGTTATATAGCACCTTTTTCAGTTACATGTGTATTTTCATGTCCTTCATTGTTTAAACTTTCTTCATTTTCTTCAGTTACTCTTTCCATCTTAGAGATAGATACTTCGTATGCTATCTTCTTAACCACTTCTGTTTCGCTGATTTTCTTTTGATATTCTCTACTTTGAAGTCTTCCCCATACTCTTATATTATCTCCAACTTCTAAAGTTTGGCAGAATCTTGAATTTCTTCCCCAAGCTATAGTTGGTATATAATCTGATTTATTGTAAGCTCTATTTACAGCTAATAATACATCTGCAATTTCTCTACCAAAAGGTGTTTTTCTATAAACAGGTTCCTTACATATATATCCATCTAGGAATATTTCATTAGGATTTTTGCTTTTTTCAATACATGGTTCTATGTTTCTAGCAAATACAGTTAATATAAGCTTGTTAGATCCATCTACGAACTTATTATAAGACCTTAATTGTCCTAATACTACTATTTCTTTTCCAATGCTTAAATCCATATTACTAATTAATCTTTCTGAAACTGTTATATTTAATAAATCAACAGAATCACTTAATCTAGTAACTTCCATGAAAAATGTATAAAATCCTTCCCCATACATTTCATGACTGAATTCCAGTTTACTTACAATCTTCCCTTCAAGATAAATTTTATTATTTAACATCAAATTGTCCATCTTTACCCCTCTCTCCATTAGTAATTTTTTGTTTATTTATAAATTTATTACCATATCAGAATTTATTTCCATTATAATACAAATCATGTGTACTTTTCAATATATTTATGATATTTATTTTTTATTTTGCACTCCATTTTCATCAATATAATAATTATCATCATAAATTAATTCACTAACTGTTAAAAATTTATATCCCTCATCTGTTAATTTATTAATAATTCTATCTAAATTCTCTGGAGTATACTTAGCATTATTGTGAAATAATAATATTGACCCTTCTTTAACATTTTTCATTACCCTGTTATATTCCACATCTGCTCCTGATTGCTTCCAATCAACTGAATCAACATCCCACTGAATACATTTATATCCCTTTGACATAACATAATTTAATGCTTTTTCATTATATGAACCACTTGGAAACCTAAATAATTTTGTATTACATCCAATTGTTTGATAAATAATATCTTCCGTCTTTTTAAGTTCGTCATTCATTCTTTGTTCTGAAATATTTACAAAGTTAGGATGTATATAGCTATGATTTCCTATTTCATGACCATCATTATATATGTTCTTAAGCTTTTCTTTATTATCATCTGTATAATTTACCCAACCACCCATTATAAAAAAAGTACCTTTTGCATCATATTTCTTTAATATTTGTAGAATTTCATCTAAATGCTCCTCTTCCGCCCAATTAATATCAAAGGTAAGGGCTACTTCTTTCTCTTCAGTGTTTACTCTAAATATAGGCAGTTTAGAAGGATTATTAGTGCTTACGCTTATACTACGTTTATTTACAACAAGTGACAGAATAATTACAAGTACAAGCAAAATTACTTCTATAACAACTTTTTTTCCCTTAAACATAAAAAACCTCTTAACTTAACTTTTACTAATTTATATTCTTAATGTATAATTTTAATGACAATAATATTACAGTGTTAAAAATTTATGATATAATAATATAGTACTTTCAAATTGGAGGTTTAATATGTACGAAAACTCAGCAGAATTAGCAGAAAATAAACTTTTAGTTTTATATGTTATAAAATCTTTAAAACAACCTATTTCAAATACACAATTAACAGAAATAATTTTAGAAAATAACTTTATAAATTACTTTACTCTTCAACAATACATTAGCGAGTTAGAGTATTCTAACTTTGTTAAGTATATCGAGAAAAATGAGAAAAAATTAATTTCTATAACCGATAAGGGAGAAAAGGTTTTATCATTTTTTAACGACAGAATTGCTCCAATAAAAAGAGATATAATCGATAATTATATCTCCGCAACTATTGAAAATATAAAAAAGGAGCTGACAATTTATAGCGATTATACTATTGATAACAATGATTCTTATATCGTAAATTTAAGAGCCTTTGAAGATGAAAGCTTATTAATTGATTTAAAGGTATCTGTTCCTAGCAAAAAGCAAGCTAATGCTTTATGTTCAAAGTGGAAAGATGATCCTTCTACTATTTATACAAAGATAATTCAAAGCTTATTTGATGATAATGATTAAAATAAAGTCATGGCATTGGGTTCAGACTCGATTGCTATGACTTTTATTATTTTATCATCCTCAATTAAAATAAGTTTACTCTTTAAATAATCAGCTACATATAACACTGAACCATACTTTAAAATGCCTTTTGGCATTCCTCCTACATAAATAACCTTTTCCACCTTATATGTTGCTTTATCTATCACACTAATAGTTCCATCAGTGAAATTAGAAACATAAATATTTTCAGTATCTTCAATCATATCTATTGGTGAATATCCAACCATAACCCTCGCTATTCTTTGAAAATTACCAATATTAAGTATATCTATATATCCTCGTTTATCTTTTCCTAAATAACTGCAGCAGATATAAATCTTTTTTCCATCATTTGATACCCTTACCTTTGTAGGGTATTCTGGTGCTTGAATAGTTTCAATTATATCATAATTATCCATAGATATTACTATAATGCTGTCGCTTTCTAGATTTGATACAAATAATAAATTAGTATTTAAATCCATGTCAAGGCTATGAGGCCAGCTTTCAGTAGCTATTTGGCCTATACTTTTATCTTCCTTAAGGTCATAAATTACCATTGAGTTCGACTCTCCACAAACCACATAAATCTTATGCTCATGCATCAACAAATCATTTGGCTTGGGTCCAATACTTATCTCCTTACTCTCAATAAGATTTTCACCATAAAAAAAAGATACAGAATCATTATAACTATTAGCTGTAATAACAGTATCTGAATATACCCTTATGCCATGTGGTCCAACTGGCTTATCGCAATGTTTAAATCTTATTTTTTTCATTTCTAAGCTATCTAATGCTAGTTTACAAATTGAATCGCTTGCTGTTGTGCATAGAATTAATGATTTCAATATTACACCTCCTTTAAAAGATACACTGTAATTTCATTATATGTTGTATTCTTTTAATGGGTGCTATTTGTAATACTTTTTAGAAGATTGTCTTTTTATTTTATTTATTATACATATATAATATATTATTAAATATCATTATAACTACTTTTTTACATTAATACCTCCATATTTATAACCTATTATACATAGTAATACAAGAAATAAATATTATAAAAATATCACTTATATTTTTAAATGCACTTTTAATATTTTCACTTCTCCCTTTACTTAAATATATTAACTAAAAAAATTAAAATTATTAATAAATTTAATATTAATTTTTTCATATATTAACCGATAATATAGTGGAAAATATTAAAACTTAGGGAGAATAAATGTGAAAACTTTTAAAATTATATTTAGAATTATTGCATGTTTAATATTTTGTACATTTTTATTCGTAGGCTATAAGGTGCTTAATTCTGTATTTATAAGCCATATAGATACAGTATTAGACGTTGTAAATACTGAAGAAGAAAAATATATTAAATATTACAATGAATTTATGAATAGAGAGGAAATTTCTGAAAATGATTATAGAGCTTTTATTGATGGAGTAAATAATTTCCTAATTGAAGATTACGAAAGAAATAAAAAATTATACTCTTCTCAAAGAACTATAATTAATCTTTCTCTAAAAGTAGGTGCTATTATTAGTGGTTTTGTTTCAATTCTTAATTGTATTCTTTATTGCTTTACTATTTCAAAAACACAAAATGCTAAATCTAATAAATATCTATCAATGTTCATTAATATTAAAAATAAAATAAAATCATAATATACAAAAAAAGATGATATATAAAATCATCTTTTTTTGTATTAAAGTTTATTTTATTAATTGTAAAGCTACTTCCATCATATCAGTAAATGTATTTTGTCTTTCTTCAGGAGATGTTTCTTCCCCTTTAAATATATGATCAGATATAGTTAATATTGAAAGTGCTTCAACATTGTATTTAGCTGCTAAAGTATAAAGTTCTGCTGTTTCCATTTCAATAGCAAGACATCCATACTCTGCCCAGTTTTTAGCTCCAAATCCATTTGTATCATCATAGAATAAATCACTAGATAATACGTTTCCTACTTTTACATTAATACCTTTATCTTTAGCAATATTATATGCATTATATAAAAGTTCAAAATTAGCTGTTGGTGCATAATCTAGCCCTTGGAATCTTCTTTTATTAATTCCTGAATTTGTTGATGCGCTTTGAGCTAAAACTATATCTCTTACGTTTACATCGTCATTGATAGACCCTGCTGAACCTATTCTAATTAATCTCTTTACTCCATAGAATTTAATTAATTCATTTACATAAATAGAATGTGATGGTAATCCCATTCCTGTTCCTTGCACTGAAACTCTTTTTCCTTTATATGTTCCAGTATATCCATACATTCCTCTTACTTCATTATAACAAACTACATCTTCTAAGAAGTTTTCTGCTATAAATTTAGCTCTTAAAGGATCTCCTGGTAATAATACTGTTTCTGCTATAGAACCTTCCTTAGCCATAATATGTAAATGTGCTGCCATATTTATTCCTCCTGAAATTCAACTTTTTTATTTAGTATATTCTTTTTCTATATCAGTATAATATATTAGTGAATTTTAGTAAACAAAGTATTATTTACTAAAGTATTTTTTTATTATTCCCCTCATTTCACCTATCATATACAATGAACCGCTTATTAGAAGCAAATCATCCTTCTTGCAAAGTTTTAAAGCGTCTTCAAAAGCATTTTTATAATCATTATATGCTTCACAAGATTCATTATATTTCTTTACTTCCTCCAGCAGTTCTTCTGCTGTTTCTGCTCTCATTGAATTAGGTGTTACTGTAAAAACTTTCTTTGCTTTAGGTGTAATCACTTTCACCATATCTTCAACATCTTTATCAGCCAATATTCCTAAAATTAAGTACATATCTTTATATTCAAAGTATTTTTTTATATTTTTATCTAATTGAGTTATTCCCTGAATATTATGCGCTCCATCTATTACTACATAAGGGGAATTACTCATTATTTCAAGTCTTCCATTCCATCTAACTGTTGCTAGAGATTTTACTATGATTTCCCTATTTAGTTTAGGTGCTTTATCTTTTATTACCTCTAAAGCTTTTAAAGCAACAGCCAAATTTAAAATCTGATGCTCACCTAGTAGTGGAAGCTTAACATCATATTCATCATCTAGCTTCACCTTTACTTGCTGATATATCTTGTCCTCTTTAATTATATTAATTAATTTGGCATCTTCTTTATTTATCTTATAAAGCTTTGAATCTAACTCTTGACACTTGCTGCTGATCACTCTTTCTGCCATCTCTTCTTGAGGATATATAACAGTAGGTATACATGATTTAATTATACCTGCCTTTTCTGCAGCAATTTCTTCTAGAGTATTTCCTAAAAGATTTGTATGATCAAAACTTATAGATGTTATTACTGATAATATAGGTGTTATTACATTGGTAGAATCAAGTCTTCCTCCAAGACCTACCTCTACTACTGCAAAATCTACCTCTTCAGTGGCAAAATATAAAAACATCAATACTGTTATAATTTCAAACTCAGTAGGATGATTATACCCTTCTTCTATTACCTTATCTACTGCGTACTTAATCTTTGTTATAAGCTGTGCAAGCTTTTCCTTTGGTATATTCTCTCCATTAATTTGAATTCTTTCTTCAAATTCTTCTAAGAATGGAGAAGTATACATTCCAACTTTATAACCACATCCCTTTAGCATTGAAGTAATCATAGCAGTTGTAGAACCTTTTCCATTTGTCCCTGCTACATGAATTATTTTAAGTTTATCTTGCGGATTATCAAGAAGTTCTAATAATTTATATGTTCTTTCTAAACCATAACTAGAACCAAAATTCCCTACTTCCGTTATGTATTTCATTGCTTCTTGGTATTTCATCAAACCACCCCAAAATTCTATTTTTTATTTCATCTTTATTTAAATATAATGTATAATTAACAAAAATGCAAAATTTATTGCTCTACTAAGAAAGGATATTATATGGAAAATTTAAATACTATATTAGGAGTTAATTTACATACTGCTTCAATTTTCGATATTAACGAAGAAAAGTTACTTTTACTTAAATCTGAAGATTATTATACAAAAAGTGATTTATTTTTCTTCTTACAAAATGAACTTCTAAAAAACAAAGATAATAAAGATGCTTATTCATATATAAATTATCTTATTTCATATTACATTATGATTATACTTACTCCTATAAATTACGAAGAGTTAGCTTATAATTACATAACTGAAGCATTAAAAAATTCTGACAATGTACTATATAAAGAATGGTGCCTTATATTTGCTACCCTTGAAAGGCCTCTTCTTTCAAATATAAATGCTGTTTCGCTTGCTAATGATGTTATTAATGAAAAACCTCAAAGCACCATAGCTAATACAATTCTTATGCTTTTCTAATTAAAAAACTGTGGAGCTCCACAGTTTTTTAATTATTGATTATTAGACATTGATGATAAATTATTACCTTCACTGCCATCTGGCTTTGTTCTTAAGTATTCCTCTCCCTTCCTAGAATGTGCCACTATCACACCATCAATTTCTCCATTTTTAGCTTTTGTAACACCTTCAGCCTTGCTTATAGTTTCTCCAGTATCTAAAATATATTCACATATTTCACCACTATTATCTTTTTTAGTTCCTGTGATTCTTGCTGCCATATTCTTCACCTCTTTAACTTTTATTTTTTATAATATTTCTCTTATTAGTTTTATACATAGTTAAAAAATTATTCTATAAAAAGAAATTCCTAAAATATTTTAGGAATTTCTTTTTATATCATCTTTATATTTTTCTTGTTCTCATCTTCAAAGTCAGCATTATTCCTATAATAAATGTAATAGCTTCAGCCACAGGAACGCTAACCCATACCCCATTGATTCCCATAAAAATAGGAAGTATTATAACTGCTACTGACACTAATAAAAGTCCCCTACAAATAGCAATAATAAAAGAATATTTTGCTTCTTCTACAGATTGGAAGAAAGCTCCAAGAACCATATTAACCCCTGTAACAACAAATGCAACAGCATATATATTTATTGAGTTCACAGCTATGCTAAGTACTTTATCAGTAGGTTTAACAAAAATTCTCACTATTTCTTCTGGGAATACTATACATATTATATATGATAAAATTCCTAATATTATAGCAGTAACTATAGCAATCTTTTTAAAGCACTCTACTCTTTCTTTCTCACCTGCTCCAATGTTTACACTTATTAGTGGCTGAATAGTTTGGCATATTCCATTAAATAATGCAATTATGATAATAGCAGTATTAGATATGATACTATATGCTGTCACACCATCTTCACCTAATAATCTCATTATCTGTAGATTAAAAATAAAAATTACTAACCCAGTTGAAATTTCACTAAAGAAACTTGGTAAACCACATTTTATTATTCTTATTGCCGTTGAGATTCTAAAGAAATTATCTTCAAATCTTAATGTATTGCTCTTTCCTATAAAATGTATGGATAAAACTAACAAGCTTAATGTGGACGATATTACAGTAGCTATTGCAGCACCTTTCATCCCCATATTTAAAGGAAATACAAATATATAATCTAATGCTATATTAGTAAATCCACCTATAATAACAGCTGCCATTGCTGTTTTAGGTGCCTTATCTGCTCTAATAAAAGGTGAAAGTACATTTACCATAACAAATGATACTGTACCAATCATAATTATAAATAAATACTCTTTTACCAGTGGTAATATATATTCTGTTGCCCCTAAGAAATAAGCTACTTTATCAATGAATAAAAGTCCTAATATCATATATAAAATACTAATTACTGATCCCATTATTATTGAAAGTGTAAATATCTTATTAGACCTTTTTTCATGACCTCTTCCTCTTTCTATGGATAATAGTGTGGAACCACCTATTCCAATAAGAAGGCCTGTCCCTGAATAAAAACCAAATATAGGTATGGCAATATTAAGTGCCGCAAGTCCATCTCCTCCTACTCCTTGTCCAATAAAAATAGTATCAAATAGTATGTATATTGCACTTGATAACGCTGCCCCTATAGTAGGAATGAAATATTTTAAATATAACTTAAAAACATTATCTTTTAATAAATTCATTTTAATTTCCCCCTTATAAAAAATGGACATCCACCAAAGCAGATATCCATTTAATCATAAACTATTTTAAAGTATCTATTCTAACTAAAACAGCATCAAGCATTTCTTGGTATTTAGCCATTTTTTCTTTTTCACCTTCTACTACTGCTTCTGGAGCTTTCGCAACAAATCCAGCATTAGAAAGTTTCTTTTCTATTCTAGTTATTTCACCTTCAAGTTTAGTCTTTTCTTTATTTAATCTTTCAAGTTCCTTTTCCTTATCAACTAAGTCAAGTAGTGGCATGAACAATTCTCCACCTTTAACTACTACTGATACAGCATTTTCAGGAACTAAAGCTTTATCATTTATAAATTCAACATCTGAAGCTGAAGCTAATTTTTCAATATAAGCTGTACCTGCAGTAAATGCATCTCTTGCTTCATCATTAATGTAGCTTATTACCTTAGCTTTTCTTGATGGTGGTACATTCATTTCTGCTCTAACATTTCTTAAAGATTTAATAGCTTCTATGATGTATTCCATATCTTTTTCTGCTTTAGCATCAACTAATGATTCATTGAATTCTGGCCAAGCTGAGATAGTTATTGATTCTCCATCAGTTAAAGTAGTGTATATTTCTTCTGTAATGAATGGCATTACTGGGTGTAATAATTTTAATCCTGTAGTTAATACAGTGTATAATACGTTATATACTATTCCCTTTTGCTTTTCATCATCGCTGAAGAATACTGGTTTAACAAGTTCTATATACCAGTCACAGAATTCAGTCCACATAAAGTCATAAACTTTTTGAAGTGCTATTCCTAACTCGTATTTTTCCATATTTTCAGTTACTTCTTTAACAAGAGTATTCATTTGAGATAGTATCCACTTATCAGCTAAGCTATATTCAGTGCAATCAGCATATTTAGCCATAACTTCCTTATCTAAGTTCATCATAACAAATCTTGATGCATTCCACATTTTATTAGCAAAGTTTCTTGCTGCTTCAACTCTTTCAGGAATATATCTTATATCATTTCCTGGTGAGTTACCTGTTACAAGCATGAATCTTAAGGCATCAGCACCATATTCTTCAATAACTTCTAATGGATCTACTCCATTACCAAGTGACTTACTCATCTTTCTACCTTGAGAATCTCTTATGATACCGTGGATTAATACTGTATCAAATGGAGTTTCTCCCATATTATGAATTCCTGAGAATATCATTCTAGCTACCCAGAAGAAGATGATATCATATCCTGTAACAAGAACATTAGTTGGATAGAAGTATTCTAAGTCTTCTGTTTTATTAGGCCATCCTAAAGTTGAGAAAGGCCAAAGTGCAGATGAGAACCATGTATCAAGAACGTCATCTTCTTGTTTTAAATTAGTACTTTCACATTTTGAACATTTGCATGGTGCATCAACTTCTACCATCATGTGTCCACAATCATTACAGTAATAAACTGGTATTCTATGTCCCCACCATAATTGTCTTGATATACACCAATCTTGGATATTTTCCATCCAGTTGAAGTAAATCTTATCAAATCTTTCTGGAACAAATTTAGTCTTTCCACCTCTTACAGCTTCAATAGCAGGTTTAGCTAATGATTCCATTTTAACATACCATTGCTTAGATATTATTGGTTCAATAACTGTTCCACATCTATCATGTGTTCCAACGTTATGAGTATGTGGCTTTATCTTAACTAATAAACCTAATTTGTCTAGATCTTCAACCATTTGCTTTCTAGCTTCGTATCTATCAAGTCCTTGATATTTTCCACCTAATTCATTTATTACACCATGATCGTCCATAACTCTTATTTGTGGAAGGTTGTGTCTCTTTCCAACTTCAAAGTCATTTGGATCGTGAGCAGGTGTTATCTTAACAGCTCCTGTTCCAAATTCCATATCAACATATTCATCACCAACTACTGGAATTTCTCTATCAGTTAGTGGTAATTTTAATGTCTTTCCTATTAAATGTTTAAATCTATCATCATTTGGATTAACTGCAACAGCTGTATCTCCTAATAAAGTTTCAGGTCTTGTTGTAGCAATTTCTAAGAATCCTGAACCATCAGATAATGGGTAGTTAATATGCCAGAAGCTTCCTTCTTTTTCTTCATATTCTATTTCAGCATCTGATAATGCAGTTGTACATTTAGGACACCAGTTAGTTATTCTATTTCCTTGATATATAAGTCCTTCATTGTATAACTTAACAAATACAGTTCTTACAGCTTTATTTAAGTTTTCATCCATTGTAAATGCTTCTCTTGAAAAATCAGCAGATACACCCATTTTCTTAAGCTGCTCTCTTATATGTCCTCTATATTCATCAGACCATTCCCAAACTTTTTCTAGGAATGCTTCTCTTCCCATTTCTTTTTTTACTAAGCCTTGCTTTAATAATTCATTTTCAACTTTAACTTCTGTAGCAATAGATGCATGGTCTTGTCCTGGTAACCATAAAGTACAGTATCCTTGCATTCTTTTAAATCTAATTAGCATATCTTGAAGAGTATTATCTAAAGCATGACCTAAGTGTAATCTACCAGTTATATTTGGTGGCGGCATTACAATTGAAAAAGGCTTTTTGCTCTTATCAATTACTGGTGTGAAATACTTCTTTTCTTCCCAAGTCTTATAAATTCTTTCTTCAAATTCTTTTGGATTATACGTGGTAGGTAAATTCTTCTTTTCTTCCATCACAGAAACCTCCTTAGTTTAATAAATTGTACAAATAAAAAAGAGCCTAAGTCCTAAAAAAGGACGAAGACTCGCGGTACCACCTTTATTCCCACAAGCACAATATTATTTTAGCATTTAAAAGTTTAAACTATACTAAACAAATACTGGCCATTATTATGGGCTCTTAATTCAATAACGGCTATGAACGCCGTCTTTGCCTACTAATTGCTATACTTTCAGCAAAGAAACTCAAAAGCTACCTTCAGGATATTCCATATAGAAGGCTTTCAGCCAAGACCTTCCTCTCTTAATACTTCCTAATCCTTACTCCTCTTTATCACAGTTTTTAATTTATATTATTTGTTTTTATATTATTCTATAAAATCTTTTTTGTCAATAAAATTTATCTACAAAAATAGTTAATTTCATATTTTTTTAAAACTCTATGGCATATTTACTATCACTAAATATAATTTTAGCCTTTCCACCATCTTTTAGTCTGCCAAATAATATTTCATCAATTAACAATGCCTTAATTTCTGAATTTATTATTCTGCTTATCTCTCTTGCTCCATATTCTTTAGAAACGCCTTCACTGCTTATATGGTTTATAACAGAATCATCAAATTCTAATATTATATTTTTACTTAATAATTGTTCCTTAAATAAACCTATTTCTTTTATAGTTATATTTATTGCCATTTCTTTATCTATATGGTTAAATACCACAATTTTATCTAACCTATTTCTAAATTCTGGAGTGAAGAATCGTTTTACTTCATCCTTAATGGCTTCCCCTTGTACTACTCTTTCACCAAATCCTACCTTATTTTTGCCAATTTCCTTGGCACCTGCATTGGAAGTCATGATTAGTATTACATTTCTAAAATCAGCTTTTCTACCTTGATTATCTGTAAGTGTGGCATAATCCATCACCTGAAGTAGTACACTTAAAATATCTGGATGAGCTTTTTCAATTTCATCTAATAGTAATACACAATATGGATTCTTACGAACAGAATCTGTAAGTATTCCACCCTCTTCATAACCTACATAACCTGGAGGCGCTCCAATAAGCTTAGATGCTGCATGCTTTTCACCATATTCACTCATATCAAATCTAATAAGTTTTATCCCTAATTCCTTTGATAGCACTCTGCATATTTCTGTTTTTCCTACACCTGTAGGTCCCACAAAAAGCATTGAAGCAACAGGTTTGCCTTCATCTTTAAGCCCAGCTCTTGACATCTTGATACATTTTACAACTTCATCTATGGCCGCATTTTGTCCAAAAATATCACTCTTTAATTTATTTTCTAAAGTCATTAAAGCTTCAATTTCATCTTTCTCAACTGTTTTCTTAGGAATATGACACATTTTTGAAATTATTTCTTCAATTTTAACCTCATCAATTAAAGCTCTTTCTTCACTATTTTCCATAGAAATAGATGCACCAGCTTCATCTATCACATCAATAGCCTTATCTGGTAAGAATTTGTCATTTATATACTTATTGCTTAAAATAACTGCACTTTCAATGGCCTGATCAGTATAAGACACATTATGATATTCTTCATATGACTTTTTAATTCCATTAAGAATTTCAATGGTTTCACTAATGCTAGGTTCCTTTACTTCCACTGTTTGAAATCTTCTTGTAAGAGCTTTATCCTTTTCAAAATGTTTTTTATATTCATCAAAAGTGGTTGCACCAATAAACTTTATCTTTCCTTCCATTAAATATGGCTTAAGAAGATTAGATGCATCTAAAGATCCACCACCTAAAGCTCCTGCTCCCACAATAGAGTGTATCTCATCAATATAAACTATTGGATTAAATCTATGCTTAATCTGATCTAGCACTTTCTTAATCCTCTCTTCGAAATCGCCTCTATACTTAGTTCCTGCCAATAACCCACCAATATCAAGTGAATAAATTTCTGAGTTCTTAATCTTTTCTGGAACCTTACCTTCATTAATAAGTCTAGCAAGCCCTAATACTATAGATGTTTTTCCTACACCTGGCTCTCCAACATGAATAGGATTATTTTTAGTTCTTCTGCATAGAATCTGTACAGTTCTATCTAAAACATCTTGACGCCCTACAAGTAAATTATTATCTTGCTCTTTAACAAATTCATTTAAATTTACAGTATATTTCTCAATTATAGATTTATTATTGCCTTTTTGTTCACCTTTATTTTTTGATGCTTTTTCTTCACTTTCTTCTGATTTTACGTTCCCTTCTTCATGACATAAAGTAAAAAGAAGATCTCTTTTATCTATTCCCTCTAAATTTAAAAAATATAAAGCATAACTATCTTCCATCATATATATCACTGATAAAATATGCTCAATTTCTATGACATTTTTACCAGAAGCCATACACTGTTCCCCTGCTGTTAATATCACTTGCTGAAAACTGTAGCTTTCTTGAATACCTGTGTTTTCTGTAGTCTTTATATACTCATTGAAATATTCATTTAAATTTTTTCTTAAATTTTCAATATCTGCACCACACTTTTCCATGGCATTTTGTACTTTTTCTATAAAAGTACATTTATATAATATGTGTTCAGCTGTTACATATTCATGCTTATTTTCTCTAGCAAATTCAATTGCACCAACAATTACTTCATTAACCTCTTTTGTCACTTGCATACATTAAACCTCCTCAATAGTTATCATAAAAGGAAATCCTTCTTCTTTAGCCATATCCATTGCAATTGACACTTTTGTAACAGCAATATCATATGGATAAGTTCCTACTACTCCTCTTCCTTTAGAGTGTACATCAAGCATTATTCTATTAGCTTCTATACTATCCTTATTAAATACGCTCATCAATACATCAATGACAAATTCCATTGTTGTAAAATCATCATTTTCCATAATGACACTATATTTTTTAGGCTCTTTCAATTTTATTTTACTTTTTTCTTTAGTTATAACTTTATGTTCCATATATTCCCCTCCAAATAATAAGCATTATGTATTATTTATAATATAATTATATTAAATACTTACTATGTATATCAACATTTGTATATGTCCTAATATATTTTATCATACTATATAAAAATATAAAAAAAGACTATAAAATTCATTATAGTCTTTAAAATTTTCTAAATCTTTCATACCTTTTAGATAATAACTCATCAATTTCCATACTTTCAAGTTCCTTAAAGCCCTCAATCAATGAAGTCTTTATATCAAGTGCAACCTTTTCAAAATCATTTTGAGCTCCGCCTTTAGGTTCTTCTATAACTTTTTCAATTACGCCTAGCTCTAATAATTCATAAGAAGTAAGCTTCATTATCTCAGCCACTTCCTTAGATTTACTTGAATCCTTAAACAGAATTGACGCACATCCTTCTGGTGATAATATAGAGTAAACTGAATTCTCTAGCATCCAAACCCTATCACCTGCAGCTAGTGCCAGTGCACCACCACTTCCACCTTCACCAATGACAATTGAAATTATTGGTGTTTTAATTAGTGCCATCTCCATTAAATTTTTAGCAATTGCTTCACCTTGTCCTCTTTCTTCTGCACCAACACCACAATATGCTCCTGAAGTATTAATAAAACATATTATAGGTCTTTTAAACTTTTCTGCTTGCTTCATAAGTCTTAATGACTTCCTATAACCCTCAGGATTTGGTGAACCAAAATTTCTCTTGATATTTTCCTTAAGATTTTTTCCCTTTTGGATTCCTATTACAGTAACAGGCATTTCATCAAGTAACGCTATTCCTCCCACAACGGCTTCATCATCTTTAAAATTCCTATCTCCATGTAGCTCAATAAAATTTGTTAGGATTTCATTTATATAATCTAAAGCAGTAGGCCTTTCAATCATTCTCGCTATCTTAACTCTCTCCCAAGCCTTCGGTTTCTTAATCATAGTAACCTCCTAAAAACAATGATGAATTATGAGCTATAAATTAAATAATTTAATTAATAATTCATAATTCAGCATTTATACTATTTATAACCATGTAACATTAAAATATCTCCTATTGTACTCTTTAGTTCGCTTCTTTTAACTATTTTATCTATAAAGCCATTTTCCAAAAGAAACTCTGCTGTTTGAAAATTATCAGGAAGGCTCTGCTTAATAGTTCCTTCAATAACTCTTCTACCAGCAAAACCAATCAAAGCACCTGGTTCTGAAATTATAATGTCACCAAGCATGGCAAAACTTGCTGTAACTCCACCTGTAGTTGGATCAGTCAGAACCGTTACATATAAAAGTCCTGCTTCATTTAGTCTGGCAATGGCACTACTTACTTTTGCCATCTGCATTAAAGAAAGTATTCCCTCCTGCATTCTTGCCCCACCAGATGCTGTAAAAATTATTAATGGAAGCTCTTTTTCAATAGCTCTTTCTACAGCTTGTGTTATTTTTTCTCCAACAACAGTTCCCATACTTCCCATCATGAAATTAGAATCCATTACAGCAATTATTGAATTTATTCCATTTATACGGCCTTCTCCAGTGATTACACCTTCTTTAAGCTTACTTTTCTTCATGCTCTTATCTAGCTTTTCTTTATAATTTGGAAAGTCTAGCCCTACTTCTGTTTCAATATCTTTACCAAATTCATTAAAAGAATCTTCATCACATATCATTGCAATTCTCTCAAATGCTCCTAATCTGAAATAATGATTGCAGTTGCTACAAACATTTAAATTATCAGTTAAATACTTCTTGTAAAGTATTTTCCCGCACTTATCACATTTTACCCATGTGCCATCAGGAACGACAGGAACATTACTTTCATCTAATGGCATAGTTACAACACCATACTGCCTCTTTTTAAAAATTCCCATTCTTATTCCTCACTTTATAATCCAAATTCTTCACTTATGAAGCTTGTATCAAACGAACCCTCTCTAAATCTCTTATTATTCAATATGCTTATATGAAAATCAACATTACTATCTATTCCATCTATTACCACTTCTTCTAAGGCACTAATCATTTTTCTTATGGCCTCTTCTCTAGTCTTTCCATGAACAATAAGCTTGGCAATCATTGAATCATATAATGGTGGTATAGTATATCCTGGATAAACTGCCGTATCAACTCTAATACCATTACCTCCTGGAAGATTTAGAAACTTTATTTTTCCTGGACATGGTGCAAAATTTCTACTTGGATTTTCTGCATTTATTCTACATTCAATTGCATGTCCATCGATCTTTATCATATCTTGATTAAGCTTCATTTCTTCACCTGATGCTATTTTAAGCTGTTCTTTCACTATATCTACATTAGTAATCATTTCAGTTATAGGATGTTCAACTTGAATTCTAGTGTTCATTTCCATAAAATAAAAATCATTATTTTTATCAACTAGGAATTCAATAGTTCCTGCATTAACATAATTTACAGCCTTTGCTGCTCTAACTGCAACATCACCCATCTTTTCTCTTAGTTCAGCACTTAAAATATATGAAGGTGCTTCTTCAATAACCTTTTGATTTCTTCTTTGTACTGAACAATCTCTTTCGCCTAGATGTACCACATTGCCAAAGCTATCTCCTAATATTTGAAATTCAATATGTCTTGGATTTTCAATAAACTTTTCCATATATACAGAATCGTCATTAAAATTATTTTTAGCTTCACTTTTAGCAGTATTATATGCATTTTCCAGTTCTTCAAATTTACGAACAAGCCTAATACCTTTTCCACCGCCTCCAGCACTGGCCTTTATCATAAGTGGAAAACCAATTTTCCTAGCTTCCACCATGGCATCTTCATATGTGGCTACTACACCATCACTACCTGGTACTACAGGAACACCAGCACTCTTCATAATATCCCTGGCCCTAGACTTATTACCCATTATACTCATTGTTTCACTGCTAGGACCAATAAATTTAATATTACACTCTTCACATATAGATGCAAATTCAGCATTTTCAGACAAAAATCCAAACCCTGGGTGAATTGCATTGCATTTTGTAGTTACTGCTGCACTTATTATATTAATTTCATTTAAATAGGAGTCTTTTGATTTTCCTGCACCTACACAAATAGCTTCATCAGCTAATTGTGTGTGCATAGCTTCTTTATCAGCATCAGAATAAATAGCTACTGTTTTAATTCCCAGCTCTTTGCAGGCTCTGATAACCCTAACGGCAATCTCACCTCTATTTGCAACTAAAACCTTACTAATCATATAAACACCTCTTTTTACCCTATAATAAAGGTTAACTCAGCTTCAGCTACTTTCTTTCCATCAACATAGGCTGTTCCTTTGCCCATTCCAGCCATAGATCTAATTTTTAAAAGTTCCACTTCTAAAGTTAAAGTATCTCCTGGTTTAACCATTTTTCTAAACTTAGCATTATTTATTCCACCAAAGAAAGGAGTCTTTCCTCGGAATTCATCTTTTGATAATATTGCCACTGCCCCTGCTTGTGCCATAGCTTCTACAATAAGTACGCCTGGCATTACTGGTTCATTAGGATAATGTCCTTGAAAAAAGTATTCATTCATTGTAACATTTTTTTTTGCAATAATTTTATTTCCTTCTATTGATTCCACTCTATCTAATAATAAAAAGGGATATCTATGAGGTATAATTTCCATTATTTCTTTTACGTTCATATTAAATCTCCTTTATTTTAAATAAATCCATTCCATACTCAACGATATCTTCATCTTTCTTCAAAACAGCCATCACTTCACCATCATGCTCGCTTGTAACTTCATTCATTACCTTCATTGCTTCTATTATACAAAGAGTATCTCCCTTTTTAACCTTACTTCCTACCGTTACATAAGGAGTACCATTAGGTGTAGCCGATGAATAATATGTTCCTACTAAAGGTGATTTAATACTCTTAAGATCAGCATCTAGATTAGTAACTTCTTCTTTTTCTTCTACTTTTTTATTTTCTACTTCTGGTTCACTATAAGCTACAGCTTCAGTACTAGCTACTTCTTCACGAGCAATCCTGCTTTCATAATTACTTTCATTATTAACAGAATTATTTCCCTCACTATTTTTGCTTAACTTAAGTTTTACATCCTTATCTTCCAATTCAAATAATCTTAAACTAGATCCATCAATTTTATTAATTATCTCTTTAATTTGTTCATAATCTAACATTATTTATTCCTCCATTTCTTAAATATTAATGTAGCATTATGACCTCCAAATCCTAAAGAGTTGGACATTGAATACTCAATTTCTTTCTCTTGTCCATTATTTGTTACTAGGTTCAAATCACAGGCTTCATCAGCATTAAGGTAATTTATTGTTGCTGGAATAAAGTTATCATCAATTGCTTTAACTGAGATGATTGCTTCAATTGCACCAGCTGCTCCTAATAAATGTCCAGTCATAGATTTTGTTGAACTTACAGCTACATCTTTATATGAATCACCAAAAGCTTGCTTAATTGCTAGTGTTTCAACCTTGTCATTAATTTCAGTAGAAGTACCGTGAGCATTAATGTAACCTATTTGTTCAGGGCTTATTTCTGCATCTAAAATTGCATTTTTCATTGATCTAGCTGCCCCTTCTCCATCACTACTTGGTGATGTCATATGATATGCATCACAAGTAGTTCCATAACCAACTACTTCTCCATATATTTTTGCTCCTCTTTTTAATGCACTTTCAAGTTCTTCTAAAATCACTACTCCAGCACCTTCACCCATTACAAAACCATTTCTTTCTTTATCAAATGGTATAGATGCCCTATTTCTATCTTCACTCTTGCTTAATGCTGTAAGCGCTTGGAATCCACCAATTGAGAATTCTGTTACTGAAGCTTCAGTTCCTCCTGAAATTACAATATCTGAATAGCCATCTCTTATATTTCTAAAAGCTTCTCCTATACAGTGTGATGAAGTAGCACAAGCTGTTGTAAGACTTATACAACTTCCTTTAATTCCAAATTCAATAGCCATATTACCAGCAGCTATGTTAGAAATAGCCATTGGGATTGTAAGTGGTGATATTCTATTTGGACCCTTAGTATCAAGTATCCTTATTTGATTTTGAATTGTTTCAATTCCACCTATTCCTGAACCGAAAATTATAGATATTCTTTCTTTATCATAATTTTCTAAATCTAACTTACTATCTAATAAAGCTTCCTTTGTTGCAGCTATAGCAAATTGAGAAAATCTATCCATTCTTTTAGCTTGCTTTCTATCCATATAGTTTTCTGCCTTAAAGTCTTTAACTTCTGCAGCAAGCTTTACTTTAAAATCAGATGTATCAAAATGTGTTATTACATCAATACCATTTCTACCTTCCTTAATGGAATTCCAAAAATCATTAACATTATTTCCAACTGGTGTTATTGCTCCTAATCCTGTAATTACAACTCTTCTTTTCATAATATACCTCCTCTAGTTCATAACCATTCCGCCATCAACATTTATGACTTGTCCTGTAATATAGTTGGATAAATCTGATGCTAAAAACAACACTGCATTAGCTATATCCTTTGGCTCACCAATTCTTTTAAGAGGAATACCTTGAAGCATGCTTTCTTTTACCTTTTCAGGTAAAACCCCTGTCATATCTGTATTAATAAATCCTGGAGCTACTACATTTACTGTAATATTTCTTGATGCTAGTTCTCTTGCTACAGATTTAGAAAAACCTATAACCCCTGCTTTAGAAGCTGCATAGTTACATTGCCCAGCATTTCCTATAACTCCAACCACTGAAGAAATATTAATGATCTTTCCATGCCTTTGCTTCATCATAATAGAAGCAGCTTCTCTAGTAGTGATGAATGTTCCTTTTAAATTAACATCTAAAACATCACTGAAGTCTTTTTCTTTCATTCGCATTAAAAGTCCATCTTTAGTTATTCCTGCATTATTAATTAAGATATCAATGCTACCAAGTTGTTTTTTAGATTCTGCAATAAAATTTTTCACTTCTTCTTCATCAGAAATATCACATTTTACTGCCACTATATTAGTTCCGTAGCTTTTTAATTCCTCTATTAATCTTTCAACATCTTCATTTAATGTTCTATAATTAATTGCTACATTAGCACCATTTTCTGCTAATGTAAAAGCTATTTCTCTACCTATTCCTCTGGTAGCTCCTGTAACCACTGCATTCTTATTTTTAAGCATTTTTTATCAATATCCCTTCTAAAGTTTTATTTAAAGATTTCATATCTTCTACATTAAATGTAGTAACACTTCTATCAATATCTCTTAAAAATCCGCTTAAAGTTCTAGAAGGTCCTATTTCAATAAAAGTATCTATACCCATATCTATCATATTTCTAATAGTCTCTGTCCATTTAACAGAAGATTTAACTTGCTTGATTAATAAATCTTTTATTTGACTACTATCAGCAATAACCTCTGCTGTTACATTTGTTAATACTGGAATCTTCATATCTTGAAACTCAATATTATTTAATTCCTTTGCTAAATTGACAGAAGCTTCTTCTAAAAGCGGTGTATGGAAAGGTCCAGAAACTTTAAGTGGTACTGCTCTTCTTGCTCCAGCTTCCTTACAAAGTTCTATTGCCACTTCCACAGCTTTTGCTTCTCCACCAATAACAAGTTGCTTTGGTGTATTGTAGTTTGAAATTTCAACTACACCATATTTTCTTGCCTCTACAAGGCATTCCTTTAATTTTTCTTCACTTAATCCTATTATGGCAGCCATTCCTCCAACACCAAGTGGAACTGCCTCTTGCATATAATGCCCTCTTTTTTTAACAAGCTTTACACATGTTTCAAAATCTATTGCTGAACTTGCATATAAAGCAGAATACTCTCCTAGACTTAAGCCAGCCACAGCTTCTGCTTCTATACCTTTCTCTTTTAATATACTTAAAATCCCAGCAGACATAGTAAGTATTGCTGGCTGTGTATTTTCCGTAATATTTAATTGCTCTTTTTCCCCATGGAACATTAAATTTGTTATATTAAAATCTAATGCTTCATTAGCTCTCTCGCATATAGATCTGAAACTTTGAAAATTTTCATATAATTCTTTACCCATTCCAACGTATTGAGAACCTTGGCCTGAAAAAATAAAACCTATCTTCATATGCTTTCTCCATTTCTAATACCATTTATTATTTCATTATATTGAGCAAACATTTCTTCAATTATTTCACTAGCTGTTTGTTTCTTATTAACCATTCCAGCAATTTGCCCTGACATAAGTGATCCCCAGTCAGCATCTCCTTCTTTTACAGCTTTAGCAAGAGCTCCTCTCCCTAAAGCTTCAATTTCTTCAATATCAGCATTTTGTCTTTCTAGCTTTAAAAACTCATTAGCCAATTTATTCTTTAATACTTGTACTGGATGTCCAGTAACTCTTCCAGTAACTACAGTATCTATATCTTTAGCCTTTAAAACTGCATTCTTATAATTTTCATGAATAGTACATTCTTCAGCAACTAAAAATCTAGTTCCAACTTGTACACCTGAAGCTCCTAATATAAAGGCAGCTGCAATTCCTCTGCCATCTCCTATTCCTCCTGCACCAATTACAGGAATATTAACTGCATCAACAACTTGAGGAAGTAATGCCATAGTAGTTAGCTTACCTACGTGCCCTCCAGATTCACAACCTTCAGCAATAACTGCGTCAGCACCTGATCTTTCCATTCTTTTAGCAAGAGCAACTGAAGCTACCACTGGAATGACTTTTATTCCTGCTGCTTTCCACGCTTCCATATACTTTCCAGGATTTCCAGCACCTGTTGTGATTACTTTAACTCCTTCTTCAATAACCATCTTTGCTAGTTCATCTGCATTTTCAGATAAAAGCATAATGTTTACTCCAAAAGGTTTATCTGTCATTTCTTTTGTTTTTCTTATTTCATTTCTTATATGCTCAGCTGGAGCATTTGCTCCAGCTATAATTCCAAGACCTCCTGCATTAGATACTGCAGCAGCTAATGAACTATCAGATACCCATGCCATTGCACCTTGAAAAATAGGATATTTAATGCCTAACATTTCACATATTACATTACTCATTAATACTCCTCCTATTTTTGAGTAGCAGTTTCAATATATTTAACAGCATCTGCTACTGTTTTTAATCCATCAACTTCTTCAACTTTTACATCAAAAGCATCTTCTAACTCCATTACAACTTGGAATAAATCTAATGAATCTGCTCCTAAATCATCTACAAAGTTAGTTTCTAATTTTATTTCATCCTCACTAATTCCTAATTGTTCTGCTACTATTTCTCTTACCTTTTCAAATATCATTTTATAATCCTCCATAATCTTTAATTTTTATAATAAATTTTTTTTATTTAACTTTACCATTCGATTAAGGCTCCACCCCATGTAAGGCCTCCACCAAAACCTGCTACAATAATTTTATCTCCTCGCTGTAATAAACCTTGGTCACTCATTTCACTTAATGCTATAGGAATACTTGCTGCTGAAGTATTACCATACTTGTCCAAATTAATAAAGAACTTGTCCATTTCAACATGAAGCCTTCTAGCAGAATCTTTTATTATTCTCATATTGGCTTGATGTGGAACTATATATTTAATATCAGAAATATCTAAGTTAGATTTTTCTAAAAGTTCTTCTACAATTTTTGGTATAATTGAAACGGCAAATTTAAATATTGCCTTTCCATCCATAGAAATATAATTATTTTCTACAGAATCGTCTACTTTACAAATAGGATTAACCACTTTAAATCTTCCAGCCCTTAAAGACTGATCCCCTAGAGAACCATCAGATCCGAAGCAAGTTTCCATTATTCCATTACCTTCCTCAGAAAATTCAACAACAGCTGCTCCTGCACCATCACCAAATAATATACAAGTATTTCTATCACTCCAGTCAACAATTCTTGATAGTACTTCTGTACCAATTAATAAAGCCTTTTTTCTTTCACCTTGCTTAAGAAAATTATTAGCAATTATTAATGAATATAGAAATCCAGAACATGCTGCACTAATATCAAATGCTGCTGCATTTATACAGCCAAGCATTCCTTGTATCCTACATGCTGATGAAGGTGTAAATGAATCTGGTGTTGTTGTTGCAACAATTATCAAGTCAATTTCTTCTGGACTGCAACCTGAGTTTTTTAGAGCATTTAATGCTGCTTTTGCTCCCAGTTCGCTACTACCTTCACCTTGTGAAAGGTTTCTAGTCTTTATACCTGTTCTTTTAACGATCCATTCATCACTTGTATCTACAATTGATGCCAAATAATCATTACTAATACAATTATCAGGACTATAATGACCTATTCCTACAATTCTTACTCCTGGCATTTACATTCTCCTTATTTTAGTTTTAAATTCAAAATTTTTGATAATCAAATTAAATATAAAGAAAAAATAAGCTCTTATAATAATTTTTAGTTATTAAACAAGCAAATACAGATTTATTTATAACTCTCATTACTTATTTTGACTACCAAACTAACTGTATAGTAATACTTTTAAGAATATTTGTCAATATTTTTATTTTTTCCTTTATTTTGTAAATTATTTTTAAATATATTTTGATTATCAAACTACCTGTATAGTAATATATTTTGTATGAATTGTCAATATTTAAACTTTTTGCCTTAATTTGCAAATTTCTTAAATATCAATTATAATATATAATATTTTGATTATCAAATTATTAATTGTAAATACAAAGGAGTCATTTCATATGAAGTTTGAAAAATTAGTAATAGGTAATATAGAAGCAAAGCTGCCAATCATCCAAGGAGGTATGGGTGTTGGTGTTTCCCTTTGCAATTTAGCAGGCGAAGTTGCAAAAAATGGCGCCATTGGAGTCATTTCTGCTGCTCATCCTGGATATATGGAGAGTGATTTTCACACAAATACCTTAGAAGCCAATATCAGAGGACTTAAAAAAAATATTAAAAAAGCAAAGGAATTGTCTAATGGTGGAATAATTGGTGTTAATATAATGGTTGCTCTAAAACATTATGAAGATTTTGTTAAAGCCTCCATAGAAGCTGGAGCAGATCTGATAATATCTGGTGCTGGTCTACCTCTTAATCTTCCTAAATATGCTAGCGGAAGTACAATAAAACTAATACCAATTGTTTCTTCTGTTAAAGCAGTTAATGTAATTTTGAAATATTGGAAAAGTCATTATAATGCTTGTGCAGATGCTGTAGTTATTGAAGGACCTCTTGCCGGTGGACATTTAGGTTTTAAGGCAGATAAGATAGAAAATGAAATATTATCCTTTGATGAAAATGTTAAAAATATTATTGCTGAAATTAAAAAATTTGAAGACATATTTAAAAAAGATATACCTGTTATTGTAGGCGGTGGCGTTTATGATAAAAAAGACATAATTAAATATTTAGAACTTGGTGCACAAGGTGTTCAAATTGGTACAAGGTTTGTTGCCACTGAAGAATGTGATGCTCATATTAATTTTAAAAATGCATATATAAATGCAAAGAAAGACGATATTAAAATTATTAAGAGCCCTGTAGGTATGCCTGGTAGAGCTTTAAATAACAAATTCATTAACAACATTAACACCGGAATATATAAGCCTAAAAAATGCTATAACTGTATAATTAGTTGTAATCCAGCTACAACTCCTTACTGTATAACACAAGCACTTATTAACTCTGTAAAAGGAGATGTTGATAATGGGTTAGTTTTCTGCGGAGAAAATGCCTATAAAGTTGATAAAATTATTACTGTTAAGGAATTATTAGATGAACTTACTAACTAGTGCTTAGCTTAAAGTAAAAAAGTAAAGCAGAAAAACTGCTTTACTTTCTCATTTATTTATCTTGCATCCACTCATAAGTCTTATAACTCTTTTTGTTATGAGCATGAGCTCCAATCTTTTCACCATTTTTAATACCTACATCTGAATTTCCTGTAGGATCAATTTTTCTTAATTCACTATTAGATTTTTCTCTATCTTTCATTCTATTTTTATTATTATCCATCTTTATTCACCTATTCTTAATAATTAAATTTACTTTTCACAGCTTCAAATACTGATGAGAAATCACTTGAGTGCTGATTAAACAATTTTTCTAATTCATTTTTAGCCTTAATATATTTTTCATCATCCTCATTTCTTTCAACGATATCTCGAGAATATTTATGGAATTTCATAAATATTATTGGATGTTTTTTGGCAAAATCCTCCATTTCATCAATATGCCTTTCAGCTTTTGATGCATTTTTAAGCCATCTAAAAATATAATCGTACTTTTCCATTTTTTTAATCCTAAAAATTAAATTTTAAAATCTGTTGGATCATATTTCTTTGCTTTAGGTTCACCAAAGCATGCTTTAACACTTTCAGCTTGAGGATTATGGCTTATATTCTTATTTTCTTTTTTATTTATTTTTAATTTACTTCCCATACTTATCACCTCACAAATATTTTGTCCATGTATTTAGTATTTATACTGACAGTTTATTGGTGCAGTTTTTTATTAATTACTATACTCATTTACGAGTATTTTATTTAAGATTATATATCTTTTTTTATTTCTTCCCTCTTATATAAATATGCCTTTATTGTTATTGTATAAAATCTAATGTTGTATTTTTGCAGTACAAAAGTGGCTGACGCCATGCTTCAGCGAAGAAAGCAACTTTTGTTAGCCAACCAAAAGGTTCTAAAAGAAAAATAAGTCCTTACAAAAATTTAATTAATTTATTTTTCTTTTACGGTTCTTTTGGGGCACTATAATTTTCTTTTTAACGCATTATTAACGACGTATATAAGAAATGGCTAATTTATTAGTATTCTTTATGCTAAAAATTTTATACTTTCTTAAGCGTAAAAAAAGAGATGCCTAAGCATCTCTTAAAATAACTATTTCCAAGTCATTTTACTCATGTAATTCTTAACGTGTTCATGGCTCATTGCTGGGTTAATAGTATCTTCATGAGTAATAGTAATTATTGACATTGCAATTGCATACTTTAATGTTTCAGTTATAGATAAACCATTCATATATCCATATCCTAATCCAGCTACAAATGAATCTCCAGCACCTGTTACATTTTTTACGTCTATCTTATCATTTTGGCATATAGTACCTTCTTCATCTTTTGTAAGATAGTAAATTCCATCTGCATCTAAACTTATAAATACATTTTCCACTCCTTGTTCTAAGAAGTATCTTCCTGCTTTTTGTAAATCTTCATAACCATTGATTTTGAATCCACATAAAGCTTCAGTCTCTAATCTATTTGGTTTGATTGTATGGAAATATTTCATCAAATGGCTTATTTTTGTTGCTTTATTTGCTGAAACTGGATCCAGTATAAATTTAGTTTTTCCTTGGAATTTCTTTAAAACATACTCTAATAATTGAGGGTTGTCTGCATCTACAATAGTGTATTCAGCATTTTCAAAAATTTCAGCTTTTAAATCTATAAAGCTACTTTCCATTTTGTTTATGCTCTCCATATCTACAATTGCAGACTCCATTTCACCTTCTTCATTTAGTATTGCCATATATGTAGGTGTACATTCATCCTTTAAGATTAATGAATTATTCATCTTATAGCCTATTCTCTTAGAATGTTCTAATATATTTCTTCCATTAGAGTCATCTCCTAATGTGGAAATAAACTCTGTGTTTACTCCTACCCTAGCTAAATTCTCAGCAATATTTCTGCAAACTCCCCCAAGAGATATCTTTATAGCTCCAGGATTTGAATCCTTTGCCTTAAATTCTCTCTTACTAAAACCAATTATATCTACTATTGATGCCCCAAGTACTAATATATATGGATTATTATTATTCATATTATCTCTCCTGCCATTAATTTTCCGTTTAAAATATACATATATTATAGTAAAAAGTACGAAAAAAATAAAGAGAAAAATAAAAAAATGTCGTATTTTTTATTTTTCTCTTATTTTTAGTATTAATTATTTAATTTTATAGCAACTTCACTTACTGTTTCTTCATTAATTTCATATTTCTCATTGCATTTATTTTCTAAATTCATGTTTTTAAATGCCACTGCCAGCATAAGTTTAATTCTATTAATTTGATTTACTTCCGATGCACCAGGATCATAATCAACTGCTACAATATTTGATAAAGGATAAAGTTCCTTAAGTTTCTTTATCATTCCTTTACCTGTAACATGGTTAGGTAAACATGCAAAAGGCTGTACACATACAATATTATTAACACCTGTATCAATAAGTTCTAGCATTTCTCCTGTAAGAAGCCAGCCTTCACCTGTTTGGTTACCTAGAGATAATACTTTTGATGCTTTCTTTCCTAAATCCTTTATATGCATTGGATAGCCAAATCTCTTGCTTTTGCTTAATTCTATTTTAATCTTCTTTCTATATAATTCCATTATCCTAATTGCTAATTTATTTAACTGCATAGACTTATAGCTTCCAGAAAGATATTTATATTTAAATTCAGCATCATAACACGAATATAAGAAGAAATCTAGAAGATCTGGCACAACAGCTTCAGCACCTTCATTTTCTAATTGTGAAACTATGTCATTATTTGCTGTTGGATGGAATTTAACAAGTATTTCTCCTACTACTCCCACCTTCGGTTTCTTTATATCTAATATTTCTAGCTCATCAAAATCTTTTACTATATTTTCAATATTTTTACTAAACTCCAACCACTTTCCATTTTGTACATTTTTGCATGCAATATCATTCCAACGCTTATATAATGCATTTGCTGATCCTTTAACCTTTTCATATGGCCTTACTCTATATAAGACTCTCATAAATAAATCTCCATATAATAATGCCATAAGACCTCTATTAACAAAGGATGGTGTTATTTCAAAGCCTGGCTGTTTTTCCATTCCTAGGGAATTTAATGAAATTATAGGGATATTATCAAAACCAGCTTCCTTTAATGCCTTTTTAATGAATCCTATATAATTTGTAGCCCTACATCCTCCTCCTGTCTGACTCATAATTACAGCAGTCTTATTTAAATCATACTTTCCTGACATCAAAGCATGAATCATTTGTCCTACTACAATTATTGATGGATAGCATGCATCATTATTTACATATTTTAAACCATACTCAATTGCTTCCTTATCAATAGATGGCATTACTTCTACATTATAGCCAACACTTTTAGATGCCGCTTCAACTAAATCAAAGTGTATTGGTGACATTTGAGGGCAAAGGATTGTATAATCCTTTCTCATTTCCTTAGTAAAAATATTTCTTTTTTTCACTTCTGTCACTGGCTTTAACTTAATACCTTTCCTTTCTCTTTCTTCAATTGCTGCTTTTAATGACCTAATTCTAATTCTTACTGCTCCAAGGTTGCTTCCTTCATCAATTTTTATTAGTGTATACATCTTTCCTGCTGATGATAAAATTTCATTAACTTGGTCTGATGTTATGGCATCAAGTCCACAGCCAAAGGAAGTAATTTGAATAAGCTCTAAGTTTGGATTATTCTTTACATATGATGCTGCCCTATATAGTCTACTATGATACATCCATTGATCCACTACTCTAAGAGGTCTTTCTACCTTACCTAAGTGAGCAACGCTGTCTTCTGTAAGCACTGCCATACCATAAGATGTAATAATATCTGTTAATCCATGATTAATCTCTGGATCTACATGATAAGGTCTTCCGCTAAGCACTATACCTTTAATATTATTATCTTCAATATATTTAATAACCTCTTCACCTTTTTGCCTTATATCTGTTACAAATCTTTCTCTTTCTTCAAAAGCTTTCTTCACGGCTTCCTTAGCTTCTTTTATAGATACACCAAACTCCTTGAATACTGTATATATCCTTTTTGCCAATTTTTCTTCATTGTTTAGTGAGATAAAAGGCGAAATAAAGTTTATTTCCTGCTTCTTTATTTCATCAATATTATTTTTGATAACCTCTGGATATGATGTTACCATTGGACAATTGTAATGATTATCTGCTGTAGGATCTTCCTTGTATTCATATGCAACACATGGATAAAAAATATTTTTAATGCCCTTTTCTATAAGCCATAACACATGGCCATGAGATATTTTTGCTGGATAACATGCTGATTCTGATGGAATTGTCTCAATTCCTTTATCATATATTTTTCTACTGGATAATGGTGATATTTCAACTCTAAATTTTAAACTTGTTAGTAGTGTAAACCAAAACGGATAATTCTCATACATATTAAGTACTCTTGGTATTCCTATTACTCCTCTTTCAGCTTTACTTTCATCTAAAGGTTTATAATCAAAGGCCCTCTCCAATTTATATTTAAATAAATTAGGAATTTCCTTTTTGCCCTTCATGTTTCCTAGAGGCTTTTCACATCTATTTCCTGTGATAAACTTCTTACCATTGGAAAACTTATTTACAGTTAAAAGACAGTTATTTCCACAACCACCACATCTCATAGTATTAGTTGCTATTTCTATCTCTCCTAGTTCCTCTTTTGATACTAGCGTTGTCTCTTCACCTGCTATATATCTTTCCCTACTTATTAATGCTGCACCAAATGCTCCCATTATACCTGAAATATCTGGACGTATTGCATTAATTCCTGTTATCTTTTCAAAGCTTCTAAGGACACCATCATTATAAAATGTTCCTCCTTGTACAATAATCCTTTTGCCTAACTCTTCAAAATTACGTATCTTTATAACCTTATATAAAGCATTTTTTATTACTGAATAGCATAATCCTGCTGAAATATCTGCAACATCATATCCTTCCTTCTGTGCCTGTTTAACTTTTGAGTTCATAAACACAGTACATCTAGAACCTAAATCTACTGGTTTCTTAGATTTAATTGATAATTTAGCAAACTCCTTAATAGGAATGTTCAATGATTTACTAAAGCTTTCTATAAATGACCCACAGCCAGAAGAACATGCCTCATTTATCAGAATATTATCAATATTTCCTTCTTTAATCTTTAAGGCTTTCATATCTTGTCCGCCAATATCCAAAATAAAATCTACCCCTGGCAAGAAGGCCTCTGCCCCTTTAAAATGACAGATGGTTTCAATTTCTCCAATATCTATTCCTAAAGCAGTCTTGATTAATCCTTCACCATAGCCTGTCACTGTACTTTTTACTATTTTCACATCTTTAGGAAGTTTTTTATATAAATCCTTTAATATTTCTATGCTCTTATTTAAGGGACTTCCTTCATTACTGTTATAATAAGAATATAGCAATTGACCTTCCTCTCCAATAAGCGATACTTTTGTAGTAGTAGAACCTGCATCAATTCCTAAAAAGGCATTTCCCTTATAACTCTCTAACTCTTCTCTCTTAACCTTATCTTGTTCATGTCTTATCTTAAATTCTTCATAATCATCATTATCAATAAATAAAGGTTCAATATGTCCATCAGCATCATTTTCTACTTTTATTGTACTGATTTTTTCTATTATATCATCTAGTTGTACATACTTTTCATCTTTTGCCAATAATGCTGCTCCTATTGCTACATAGTAATGGGATTCTTTAGGGACTATGTACTCACCTTCTTTTAAATTTAAAGTCTTAATAAATCTATTTCTAAGTCCATCTAAGAAATGAAGTGGTCCTCCTAAGAATGCTACTTTTCCTCTTATAGGCTTACCACACGCTAGTCCACTAATAGTCTGATTAACAACTGCTTGAAAAATTGAATCAGCAATATCCTCTTTTCTTGCACCTTCATTAATTAATGGCTGTATATCTGTTTTAGCAAATACTCCACATCTAGAAGCGATTGGATAAATTATCTTGGCCTTTTTAGACAATTCATTAACTCCTATGGCATCGGTATTTAAAAGTACTGCCATTTGATCTATAAATGCTCCAGTGCCTCCTGCACAACTTCCATTCATTCTCTGTTCTATCCCATTGCTAAAATAAGTTATCTTTGCATCTTCACCACCTAGTTCTATGGCCACATCTGTCTGTGGTATAAAGGTTTCTATAGCTTTAGTACAAGCAATAACTTCTTGTTCAAAAGATAAATCTAACCATTTAGATACAGCTAGTCCTCCTGAACCAGTTACCATCATCTTAACATTGCTATTTCCTATAAATTCATAACATTGCTTTAAGCTCTCTTTTAAGGTAGTTTTTATATCTGAAAAATGTCTTTTATAAGTGCTATATTTAATATTATTATTTTCATCAATTACTAATACTTTAATAGTAGTTGAACCTACATCAATACCCACTTTATACTTACCCATAATATATCTCTCTTTCTCTTTTATATTTATATACAATTATGTATATTATATTCAATTTTTACTATATTATAACATATTTTCCTAATAATTTTTCATTATATTTTTTTATAGTTTTCATAATATGATCTGTAAAATAATATAATTTAATGAATAATATTTCCATATAGAGAACATAATTAAAATATATTTATAAATCATAGGAGGGAAAAATGAATCACTTCAATGAAGGTAATAAGTTGTATACTGAAAAACAATTTCAAAAGGCCATAGATTCATATAAGCTATCAATTGCTTCAAATTCAAATGTTCCTTGCTCTTATTATAATATTGGTGTGTGCTATATAAAATTAAGAGATTTTGATTCTGCTATAAAGATGATAAAAAAATCTCTGGAATTTCAAAAAGAAAGTAAATACTATTTTAACCTAGCCTATTGTTATGCCATGAAGCAGGAAAGCAATAAAGCTCTAATATATTTTAATCTAGCTTGGGCATTAGATAGCTCTGACCTTGACTGTGAAAAGGCAATAAAACTTATTTTATCCAAAAATAAAAAAGCACTTTAACTAAAGTGCTTTTTTATTTACCATTCACCAGCAATTTCTTCTTCTATATGATCTTCATCAAATAAATTGCTATCAAAATAATCTCCTGAAATATAAAATGTTGTATCAACATTTATCCATTTTTCTTCGTCTGTTAGATAAACTTGATTCCATGCATGAGGACCATAACTATTACCATCAAATGCTTCTCCTGTAACTAGCCTTACTTTTAATCCTACAGCTCTTGCCATTGATACATAAAGACATGCATAATCAAAACATATTCCTTTACCATTACACCAGGCTGCAATTGATCCACTACCATTTAGCTCCTCTTCATTTAAAGCTTTTGATGCCTTTTCTGAATCATACTGGATATTTGTGCCTATCCAAGTATATATCCTTTTGGCCTTACTTCTATCATCCTCGCAAAATTTTATTATTTCTTTAGCCTTATTATCTATTTCCTCATTAGATTGTATACCTTCTTCTAAGGTCACTCCATTATAATAAATAATATTATTAGCAGTGGAAATTGTGTTGTCATTTACAGGATACATATGATTTTTAAAGCTAGTCTCAGTAAATATAATAGTTTTTATTCTATCATAAGCTAAAAAATCATTAAATAAATCTATTTTGTTATTATCTCCTATGGTTCTATTGTAAGTAATCACACCTACAAAAGCTATTAGAATTATGACTAATCCTTTAATAAATCCTAAAAATCCTGATATGATGCATAAAGGGATTGCCCTCTTTTCACTGCTTTTAAAAGATGAAAGAACAGGTTGAGATAATAGCTTTAACAATACATAAATAATATTCTGGCTAATACAGAAAAATATAATTAGTATAATGCTATTGGTGTACTTTGTATTATATATAAAGGTAAGATATTGTAATTTAAATCTTATAATTATTGTCATTACTAAATTTAAATTTACTATTACAAGAAAAAATGTCAGCAATATAGAAAAATAATATAATACCTTATATAGTGAATATTTTAAGGTTCTTTCTTCAAATGCTGTACCTATACTTTCCCTTATACCATACAGTATAACTATAGCACAAATAACATATGCTACTAACTCTCTCATAAAGGCTCCCTTCATAATTATTCCTCATTAATTATTTTCTTTACCACCCTTGAAACTAAATCATATCCATATCCTCTACCAATTAGATATCGTGTAAGCTTTTGATATAGTTTATATTTATCATTTTCCTTGTTTCTTAAAATACCATACTTCTTTAATGCTAAATTATAAGCTGTATCTTCTAAATCATCATTGCTAATCTTATCCAGCTCTCTATAAATAAGCTCTTCACTTATTCCTTTTTGCATCAAACTATACTTTATCTTTTTTTCTCCTTGGCTTCTTAATCTATCTTTTACATACATAGATACAAGTTTTTCATCATCTATTAAATTATATTCTTTTAAAAATGATAAAGTCCTATTAACGGTCTTATTATCAAATTCCTTTTTTAATAATTTATCTTTTATTTCCTTCTCGCTTTTATAAGATCTTTCAATTATTCTTATGGCAGCATTTTTACATTTGATATAATTATCTTCTTCAATAACTTTTTTTAATTTATCATAGTCTACTGAATCTTTAACTTTTAGACCTTCTTTGTAAACAATTTCCATATCCACCGAAAAAGCATATTCTTCATCAATATAGATATTTACTCTATCTTTATTACGTTTTCCACATTCTATTTTTGTAATTATATTCATAATTATATCCACCTTTTAAGATTTTAATATATGAATAGTTGGATTTTTTAAAACTTTATTAGCTGCCTCATAAATTTCATCACTTGTAATGTTATTAATTCTCTCCATATCATGTAAAAACTCATAAATATCCTCATCTTCTATGGATTGATTTAAAATATAACTGCATAATTCAGAAGAATCATCTAAAGTTGAAATAACAGCTGTTTTATGAACCTTCTTCATTATATCAAGATCTCTATCGCCAATTTCTATTTTCTTTTCCTTAACGCCTTCTAAAATTTCATTTATTGCTTCTATTGTCTTATTAACATCTTCCTCAGCAACAGCCGTATAAATGTACAATGACTTTATATGATTAGTCATATCAAGATGTGAATATATATCATAGGCAAGCCCTCTAATTTCTCTTACTTCTCTAAATAAAAGTGAATTAGAACTTTCTCCTAATCTATGATTAAGTATTCTAAGTGGTAATTCTAAATCCTTTTCTAAATCATAAAAAGTAAATAAATACATTATAGTACTTAATTCAATATTTTTCTTATGGGTTGTTTTTCTAATGGTCTTATTTTGCTCATCAATTATTTCTACTGCAATTGCTTCTTTAGCTTGCCAATGACCAAAGTTTTCTTTTATTTTCTCTAAAGCTTCTTCATGTTCCAAAGATGAAACCATAGTTATTAATGTATTATTAGGTATATAGTGTTTTTCATAATAACTTATAAGATCTTTTCTAGTAAATTTCTTTACGTTCTTTTCTGTTCCTGCCACATCATATCTTAAACAGCTTTTTTCAAATGCAATTTCATTAACTCTCTTAAAGCTTAAATCCTCCACACTATCCATACTAGCCTTCATTTCTGCAAGAATTACTCCTCTTTCTTTCTCTATCTCCTCTTTTAAAAATACAGAGTTAGTAACCATATCTCCCAATAACTCTATTGCATTTCCCAATTCCTCTTCCAGGCAGCTTATAGAGTAAACAGTAATGGAATAATCAGTGTATGCATTATATTCTCCGCCTAATGATTCTAAATCATCATTTAACTTTTCAAAGCCTCTTTTAGTTGTTCCTTTAAACATCATATGCTCAATAAAATGTGAAATCCCCTTTTCATCCTTACTTTCATTTAATGAGCCAACCTTTATTCCTACATTAATAGAAGATATTTGTGTATCCTTTTTTATTGTTAATACTTCTAACCCGTTTTCTAATTTGTGTTTTTTAACATCAAAATTTAATTTTATCATCTGATAATTTCCTTTCCCATCTCCTATAATTGTTTTAAATGCCTTTATGGAGAGCTAAAATCCATTTTTAATCCACTTCTTTTTATAATAATATGTTTAAATATTAATTACAACAATATATTAACATGTTTTTATTTTTAAGTTTTTAGACTATAATTATTATTAAGTATATAATGGAGGACTTATTTATGAATAAAACAATACTTATTATTGAAGATGAAATTAGGATACGTTTTTTACTGAAAGATTATCTATTAAGCGAAGGATTTTCTGTGATTGAAGCCTGTGATGGTGAAGAAGGGCTTATGGCTTTTAAAAATAATAATGTTGACCTTATCCTTTTAGATATAATGATGCCTAAAATTGATGGCCTTACTGTTCTTGAAAACATTAGAACAGTATCAGATATTCCAATAATTCTTCTTACTGCAAAAAGTCAGGAAGAAGATAAACTTTATGGCTATGATATAGGAGCTGACGACTACATAACTAAGCCTTTTTCTCCAAAAATTCTTGTAGCAAAAGTCAAAGCACTTTTAAAAAGAACTGCTGATCTTAATGAAGATAAATCTTCTACAAAAAATTATAATGGACTTACTATAAACAAGCTTGCTCATGAAATAAAAGTTGATAATGTTCAACTATCCCTTTCTCCAAAGGAATATGAACTCCTTGTTTACCTATCTGACAATATTGGCATAGCATTAACTAGAGATACTATTTTAGATAATGTCTGGGGAATAGACTATTATGGTGATCTTCGTACAGTAGACACAAATATAAAAAGACTTAGGGAAAAGCTTGGTGAAAAAGCAAATTACATTGTAACAGTAAGAGGAAGTGGGTATAAATTTGATGTCAACCAATAATAAAAGTATCAGCAGAAAACTATTTACCATAACCTTAGGCTTAATATTAGGAGTATTTTTTATAACTTTATTCTTTCAACTTTTATTTTTTGAAGATTTCTATCTATATAAAAAGAAACTCTATCTTCTTAATCAAGCTAATGAATTTAGATATATGTATTCCTATGAAATAAATAATAACCAAGTATTATCTAGTGCATTAACAAATTATGAGGAAAAAAATTCTTCTAGAGTTGCTATTATTCCTTTATACAGAAACGATTTTGTTTATGTATCAAATAACCAAAACTCTGATAATACTTTTTCTACCCTTACAAATTTTTGTGCAGAGTTATTATCTAACACTAACCTTATTAATGCAGTATTAGAAGAAAATAAACCTCTTTCCACTATTTTTACTAATCGCTCTCGCGATTCAAAGCAAATAGGAATTGTGGCTCCTATGTCCCTACAAAATGAAAATGATGCACTATTTATTTCTGTATCATCAATTCAGCCAATAAAAGAAGCTGGTTCAGTTATAAGAACATTTTACTTCTATCTTCTTATTGGCTTCATAATTGTTGCAACATTCCTTTCAATAGTTTACGCCAACCTTATAGCTAAACCATTGAAAAACTTAAATAATATTGCAAGAAAGATGTCAAACTTAGATTTTAGTGTTAAATGCGACGTAACCTCTGATGATGAAATTGGTAGCTTAGCTATGACACTAAACTTTCTATCAGCCAATTTAAAAAAATCTCTTGATGATTTAAAAGAAAAAAATATACAATTAGAGGCTGATATAGAAAAAGAACGTGAGCTAGAAACTATGCGTAAGGATTTTGTAGCCAGCGTAAGTCATGATTTAAAAACTCCTATTGGTATAATAAGTGGTTATGCTGAAGGCTTAAAAGATGGTATTGTTTCACCTGAAAATGCTCAGATATATCTTGAAACAATCATTGATGAAGCTGGAAAAATGAATACACTTGTTACCAGCATGCTGGAGCTTTCCAAATTAGAATCCAATTCAATGCTTTTACAAATTGAAAGTTTTAATATAGTAAGACTAATAAATGCCAAAGTTAAGAACCTTAGCTTAGAGCTTAAGGATAAGGATATTACAGTAAACTATCTAGATATTCCTGATTTTGCATACGTACAAGGTGATATTCTTAAAATTGAACAGGTTATTCAAAACTTAATTACCAACTCAATAAAGTATACCCCTGGTGGAAATAATATAAATATCAGTATAATTGAAAATGCTGACAACTTTGAAATATCTATTGAAAATACTGGCACACATATTCCTGAAGAAGAGCTTGACAATATTTTTATTAAGTTTTATAAGCTTGATAAGTCTGGTAATAGATCTACCAATAGCTTTGGACTTGGACTTGCAATTGTTCAGAAAATTTTAGAACTTCACAATAGTACTTTTTCCATGACTAATAGTCTAAATGGAGTATTATTTAAATTTACCTTATCAAAAGCTGATGATGATAATCTTAACTAAAAATAAAAGATGCTTAAAGTTTAAGCATCTTTTATTCTTCTATCAATCTTTTTAAATATAACTTCTTTTTTTAGTTCTAGCGTTTCACTATCTATTTCTACCTTAAAAATATCTGGACACTCTTCCTGACGCCATTTCTTCATATACTTTGCATTTATCTCAAATGAATAGTAATATTTTTCATCATACCTATCTGAAAATTCATAAAATGTATTTTTGCTATATCTATCAATTTTTAGATTTTCTTTTTTTATATTTCTGATAATAGGCATAAAGAACCTAAGAGGAATTTCATATTTGAAACTTCCTTTTATCTCCCTACCTTCCATTAAAGCTCTCTTTAAAAGTCTTTCTTCTTTTTCATTAATCTTCTTAAAATGTAATTTAAAATTAGGTTCTCCTTTTTTATTCTTGTCTATCTTTACTTTTATCATAATGTTCCACCTTACATTTCTGCTAAAATTTAAATAAATCCACCATCTATTCTTATTATCTGTCCAGTAAGATACTTACATTTATCATCACATAAAAAGCTAACAACTCTTGCTACTTCATGAGCCTCACCAAATCTCATCATAGGTATTTCCGCCTTTAAGGCTTCCTTCTCCTCACTATCAAATACATTATTCATTTCAGTATTAATAACTCCTGGTGCCACTGCATTTACTCTTATATTAAATGAAGCCACTTCTTTTGCTAAAGCTTTAGTAAATAAATTAAGACCTCCCTTAGTTGCTGAATAGACCACTTCACATGAAGCACCAGCTTCTCCCCAGACAGATGAAATATTTATTATATTGCCACCATTTTTTAGCATATTATTAACGGCTAGCTTTGAAAGATATATTGCCCCCATCAAGTTTGTATTTATTAAATCGCTTATTTCTTCTACAGACATATCCATTAATAATCCAATCTTTGATCTTCCTGCATTATTTACTAATACATCCAACTTACCAAAGGTTCCTATAACTTCATCCATAAGTTCTTTACAATTATCATAATTAGAAATATCTTTCTTAAATAGTTTTCCATATCCGCCGCTTTCAAAAACATTTTCTAAAGTAGCTTTTGCTCCTTCATCATCTTTCGAGTAATTTATTGCTATTGTAGCCCCTTTTGATGCAAGTTCAATAGCGATGGCTCTACCAATACCCCTTGATGCACCTGTAACCAATATAACTTTACCACTTAAATTCATCTTCTGATTCTCCTTACATAATCTTACTATAATTTTATTTATTCTTTCTTTCTTCCTCTTCTACTTTTCTTAACCTATCCCTTTCATACCTTGCCCATAACAAATAGTTTTCAATGGCTACAGGACCTCCAATAATTGCTTTCTTCACCCAAAGTATCCCAGTCTCCTGAGCCTGTACGCTCCACTTCACTAAAGATATCTTTCCTCCTGAGATTTCAATTGCTGTTGCTGCATCTGGAAGTACACAACATCCATCATTAAAATATGGTGGTTCATGAATATCTGGAAAATAACTATTATGGGTATGCCCACATATAAGCATTTTACCATTTTCTTTAACCCATTGTTGTAATTTATTATCAATAAGTGTTCTTTTATTTTTACTTTTTGCTGAATTAGTTGGATCACGAAAACCTGCTATTCCATACATAAACTTCCAAATATATCTCACTAATATTTTACTTATATCTTTAAAGGTAGAATTAGTCAGATCTATTTGATGTCCATGGGTTACAAGAAATTTTTCATTTAGTGGAGTATATAAAAAATTAATTCCTTCATAAAATGTATTGTTATTTATAAAGTGTATAAATTCACTGCCATATTTTGCACCAATTTTATTTATACATTTTTCTTGCTTTAATTTAAAATTTTTTTTACTCTTTATTATATCATGATTTCCATATATAATAAAAATCCTATCTTTTTTGCTAAATTTATTAAATACTCTAAATACTGATTCGTATGCATATGCTATTTCAGTAAAATCCCTATTTTTCCATAGTTCATCGCCATCACCTACTTCCACATAAGTGAAATTATTTCTAAGATAATATCTAAGAGCTGTCAAATATATATTTCTATTATTTAATAAGGCATCGTAATATGTTCCATCACCACGATGCACATCTGACATAAAAACAATTTTATCTTCATCATCAAAAGGTATCGTAAAGGCATTATCAAATAATCTAGTTAAATCCTTCTTTGACATAATCCTACTCCTTTATATTTAACTTTAATTATTTTATGATTTTCCACTTCCATATTCCACAGTATTTATAAGATTAATTTAACACCTATAAAAATTCTATAATTGCATAAAATATAATTAAATATTTGCATTAATTAGTATTTTTCATTCTAAACTGTTATAGAAAGGTTTGATGTCTTTGAAAATTAGTTTATTAGTAAAATTAATATCTTTCTTTTGCTTACTTTTAAATATATGCTCCATTTCTTGTTACAGTTGTAACCTGCCTAAAGATGATATTACTACAATGGAGGAAGAGGTTAATCTCATTGAAGATAAGGAAGACTTAAAGTCTCAGTTTAAACCCTTACTAGATAACTTATTTCTCAATAGAAATTCATCTATTTTATCTAAAGATAGTGAAGGTTTAAAATCCTTTTATAATTTGGACAAAAAAACTGGTCAGTGGGCTTATGAAAATGAAACAAAAAAAATTAAATACTTTTCCAACTGGTGTGAAAAACAAGGCGCTAGTTTTAGTAGGATTAATTCTATTGTAAAGATAAGTAAAGCAAGCGAAAAAGAGAAGGATTTATATGGAATTATCTGTTATGTGTCCACAGAATTTTTCTATAAATATGAAGATGAACCAGGTATAGAAAATAGATTTAAACTAGGCACATGCCATTATTTGAATTTAAGAAAAAATGATGATAACAGATTTATCATTGAAAAAGAATGGTATACAGATCCATTAGCTGATTCATTAGATTTAAACAACATAAAATCTGATGAAATTAAAAATTACATATTATCACATAAAGCGCCTGAATATACACCAGACGAAAGAACAAAAAAAGCTATTGATTACGCCCATACTTATTGTGGTATATCCGATGATGAGGAACATTTATTTAAATACAATAAGGACTACAAAAACTTTAACCCCGATGGTGGTGATTGTGCTAACTTTGCTTCTCAAATACTATATGAAGGAGGAAACTTTAAGAAAAACTCTTCTTGGAGCTACTTTGGAAAGTCTGGTACTAAAGCTTGGGTTAATGCTCAGGAATTTAAAAACTACATGGTTAATAGCGGTAGAGCATCATATATTGCTAAAGGAAGCTATAATGACGTCTATAAAGCAGCCTTTAATTTAAGACCTGGAGATTTTGTAGGTTACGAAAAAAGAGGAAGGATTACTCACATTTCTACAGTCACTGGATTAGACTCTAAAGGATATCCTCTAGTTACTTGTCATAATACTGATAGACTACTGGTTCCATATGATTTAGGATGGAGCAATGACAACATTAGATTTCATTTTTTAGATGTTCATTATTAATATTATAAAGGGAACAATATAAAATATTGCTCCCTTTAATAATTAAAAATTAGAAAATTGAAAACTTAAGTATTATCATACCAAAAACAATTGCTATTACTGACATAAGCTTAATTAAAATGTTTAAAGCTGGCCCTGAAGTATCTTTAAAAGGATCTCCTACTGTGTCTCCTACCACTGTTGCCTTATGATTTTCTGAACCTTTTCCTCCACAATTACCTGCTTCAATATATTTCTTAGCATTATCCCATGATCCACCTGAGTTTGACATCATAACTGCTAAAACAAAGCCACTGGTAGTTGATCCACCAAGCAAACCTGCCACACCATTAGGCCCTAGTATAAGTCCAACTGCAATTGGTGTAATAAGTGCAATAGCTGCAATTATTATAAGTTCCCTTAGTGCTGATTTAGTACATATATCAACACATGATGCATAATCTGGATCTGATTTACCTTCCATTAAACCTTTGATTTCCTTAAACTGTCTTCTTACTTCAATAACAATCTTGCTGGCTGCTCTCCCTACTGCACTCATGGTGAAAGAAGAAAATGCAAAAGTAACCATAGTACCTATAAGTAAGCCTATTAAAACATTAGGATTTAAAATTGAAAGGTCAAACTTGAAGGTTAAATCAGAGTTTTTTTCTACTATTTGCTCTATTGAATCTTTATAAGCAGCTATAAAAGCAAGTGCTGTTAAAGCTGCTGAACCAATGGCAAACCCTTTTCCTGTTGCTGCAGTAGTATTTCCTAATGAGTCAAGTGCATCTGTCCTTTCTCTTACAGCTGGATCTAATCCTGCCATTTCAGCAATTCCTCCAGCATTATCTGCTACAGGTCCATAAGCATCTGTGGCCAAAGTTATTCCTAAAGTTGAAAGCATCCCCACTGAAGAAATCCCAATACCATAAAGCCCCAAACTATAGCTATGAAGACCTCCTGCCACCACATAACTTATAAGTATTGATAAACCTACTACTATTACTGGAAAAGCTGTTGATTTCATTCCTACAGATAATCCTGTGATAATTACTGTTGCTGAACCTGTTTCTGAAGATTCTGCAATGGTTCTAGTTGGTTTATAGTTATCACTGGTATAGTATTCAGTTAAAAATCCAATTAAAATACCTGCTACAAGTCCTGAAAGTATAGCAAAATATATTCCTATATATTTATTTCCTAAAACATTTGAAACTAAGAAATATGATACAATTGCAATAATTATTGCAGCTGAGTATGTTCCTCGTCTTAAAGCTGCAAGAAGTGATTTTTGAGATACATCTTCCTTTGCCTTAACAAAGAAAGTACCAATAATTGATGCAATAATTCCAAGGGCTGCGATAATAAGAGGAAGTGCTACACCATTAGCCTTAAGTCCTGCTGAAATAGCAAGTGCACAAGATGAAACTATTGCACCTAGATATGATTCAAATAAATCTGCTCCCATACCAGCAACATCACCAACATTATCACCAACATTGTCAGCTATAACAGCTGGATTTCTTGGATCATCTTCTGGAATTCCTATTTCAACTTTTCCTACTAAGTCTGCACCTACATCAGCTGCCTTAGTAAATATACCTCCACCTACTCTGGCAAATAGAGCCATTGCAGAAGCACCCATACCAAATGTAAGCATTGTTGATGCAATAGCAGCTGCATCACCATGATAATACCAATTTAAAATATAATACCATATACTTATATCCAAAAGAGCAAGTCCTACTACTACCAATCCCATTACTGCTCCACTGAAAAATGCAACTCTTAACCCGCTATTCAAGCTCTTCGTACAAGCATTAGCAGTTCTTGCATTGGAATTAGTAGCTATTTTCATTCCTAAATATCCACTAAGAGCTGAGAAAAATCCTCCTGTTACAAAGGCATATGGAATGAATATAGATACATAATCAAAATAAGAAAGAATTAAAAGCAAGATAAAAATTACTATAAAAAATTTACCTACAGCAATATACTGCCTTTTTAAATAGGCATTTGCACCCTTACGTATACTCTCTGCAATGTGCTTCATGCTGTCAGTGCCTTCATCTACTTTAAAAATTGTATAAGTAAAATATGCCGCAAATAATAATGCCACTGTTGCTCCTACTGGAGCTAAAACAATTAAATTCATATGATTTCCCCCATCTAAGTTTTTTACAATATAAATATATGTTTCATATTTTTTCATAATACATAATTGATGAAAAATATTACTTAACATTTATTTTGTATCACAAAGAAACTACAGCGCTAAATATTTAGTGCTGTAGCAATAAAGCTATTAAAATCCTCTTCTCTTTGCTTCTTCTCCACTTTCATTTAAAGCTGGTTCTTGAACATTATTATTAAAGCTATTTTTTGCATATTGATTTTGTGTCTTTGTTCCATTTCTCAAATAATTTTCTTTACTATATGTCCTCTTATTATCATTCTTCATTTTTAATTCCTCCTATGTATTAAAAATGGGGATCTATTTCATCTCTTTGAATTCTCTTTAAGTCCTTTAATCTTAAATGTGTTTCATCCATTATCTTATCCCATGGTTCGCCGTCAATAATCATTTTCTTTGCTACTGTCTTTTTCAATGCAACATCAATCTTTTTCATAGTATCATCTCCTTATTATCATAATAATTTTATTTTGCTTAATTTTCATATTTCTTATTCAATTATTAGATAGTTATGAATATACTTTAAAGAACACTTTTACCATATTAAAAAATTTAAGGAGGTAACAATATGGCAAAACAAAGACGAGGAAAATATCTAAAAGCAACTACTCCTGAATGGAGAGGTACATGCCCTCTTTGTGGTAGAAAAAGAGTAAAACTTGCATGGACAGCTAAAGATAATGCCGGTAATAAAGTAAATGTATGTAAGCTATGTTTTAGCAAAAGTCCTGACAAATAGCATATGCCAAAACTTTTATATAGTAACGAAAAAGGGCTTGCTAAAAAACGAGGGCACTGAAAAAGTGCCTTTCGGAATAAAAGACCTAAAAAATTTTTTTAAGACAATTTTTTAGGTCTTTTATGTTATACTTAACTTATAAAATAATGTGGGTGATTTGTATGATAAAAAAGCAAGAAACAATGATTTTAAGTGAATATGCAGGAATTTATGATTTAGTTGTTCCTAAAGATAATATGTTAAGAAAAATTAATGAACTAATTGATTTTTCATTTGTTTATGATGAACTTTTAGATAAATATTGTACTAATAATGGTAGAAATGCTATTGATCCAATACGCATGTTTAAATATCTTTTATTAAAATCCATATTTGATTTATCAGATGTGGATATTGTGGAGCGTTCAAAATATGATATGTCATTTAAATATTTTCTTGGGATGGCTCCAGAGTAAAATGTTATTGAGCCAAGCTCTTTAACTAAATTTCGTAGACTTAGACTTAAAGATATAAATATTTTAGATATGTTAATAAATAAAACTGTTGAAATCGCCCTTGAAAAAGGAATAATAAAATCAAAGTCAATCATTGTTGATGCTACGCATACTGCAGCAAGATATAATCAAAAATCACCACGTGAAGTGTTACAAGAACGTTCTAAGAAATTAAGAAAATCAGTTTATGAAATAGATGAGAATATTAAAAATACTTTACCAGCTAAAAATACAATTGATAATTTAGATGCTGAAATTAAATATTGTCAGGACTTAGTTAAAGCTATAGAAAAGAATGATATTATTGCAGCTTATCCAAAGGTTAGGGAAAAATTAAATATGTTAAATGAAACATTAGAAGATGATATTCATCATATTCAAGCTTGCGCTGATGCGGATGCAAGAATTGGCCACAAGTCTGTTGACACATCTTTCTTTGGTTATAAAACACATATTGCAATGACGGAAGAAAGAATAATAACTGCTGCAACTATTACTACTGGAGAAAAAAACGATGGTAAAGAATTAGAAACATTAATCACTAAAAGTCAGAAATCTGGAATAAAAGTTGAAACAATAATTGGTGATTCTGCTTATTCAGAAAAGGGTAATATTGAGTTTGCAAATAAAAATAATATGAAACTCGTATCAAAGTTAAATCCTTCTGTAACGCAAGGATTTAGAAAAAAAGAAGATGAGTTCCAATTCAATAAAGATGCTGGAATGTATGTATGTAAAGAAGGACATATGGCTATTCGTAAAGCACGACAGGGCAAAAAAAATGTATCTACAAACCAAACAGATACTTATTATTTTGATATAGAAAAATGTAAAATTTGTCCACAAAAAGAAGGTTGTTATAAAGACGGAGCCAAGAGTAAAACTTATTCGGTTACTATAAAAAGTGATATACATAAATCACAGATAGCATTTCAAGAAAGCGAATATTTTAAAGAAAAGTCTAAAGAGCGTTATAAAATAGAAGCAAAAAATAGTGAGTTAAAACATAGACATGGATATGATAAAGCATCATCTTCAGGTCTAATTGGCATGGAAATGCAAGGGGCATTAGCAATATTTACAGTAAATATTAAAAGAATATTGAAGATATTAGGATAGAAATATCCTAGTTATTATATAAATAACTAAATAAAAATAGTTAATGAAACTAAAAACTTCAGCTTCATTAACTATTTTTTTACTTTGTAGATAACCGCACTTGAAAAACATTAAGTTTTTCAGTGCCCTCCTAAAAAACAAGCTCCTTTTTTAATATTTCATTGCCTATTATCATCTGTCCTATACTTATTCCTTCATCATTGGCTGGAATTTGTTCATGTATATACACCTTAAAATCTTTTTTAATTAATTCCTCATATATACTTATTAGCAATATTTCATTTTGAAACACCCCACCACTTAATACAACTGATGATAAATTATATTCTTTTCTTAATATTTCACATACTTCAATGGTGAATTTTATAATAGTATTATGGAACCTCCTAGCTATAAGTTCCCTATCTATGCCACTTATTACTTCAATTGCTACAGATTTAATTAATAGTTTACAATCAATTATATAGATTCCTTCTTCCAAGGAAATATTATATTGATAAAATGACCCATCATCTCTGCAGCATAAATTTTCTAAGTCTATGGCTGCTTCACCTTGAAAGGTTATTTTATCATCAAAGCCTAACAATGCTGCAACTGCATCAAAAAGTCTTCCTATACTACTTGCTTTAGGTGAGTTTATATCTTTTTTTATTATTTCAGTAATAATTTGATGTTTCTTTTCTTGCAAATGTTTAGGCACATAAGCATCATATTCTTCTTTAAAAGTATCATATAAATAGCTTATGGCCATCTTCCAGGGCTCTCTAATAGCTCCTTCTCCACCTGGAAGAGCTACATAGTTTAAATGAGCAAGTCTTTTGAATTTTTCCTTATTACAAACAAAAAATTCTCCACCCCATAACTTTCCATCAGTGCCATAACCTGTCCCATCAAAAGCAACTCCTATTACTTCTTCTTCTAAAAAATGTTCTGCCATGCATGCTACTATATGTGCATGATGATGCTGTATGCCAATTTTCTTAGTTTTTATTTCTTTTAATAACTCGTTTTGATAAAAATTTGGATGAAGATCATAAAAATAACTTTTAGGATCAATCTTATAAATTCCTTTCATATGTTCTAGTGAATTTATATAATGTTGCCAAGTACTATAATTTGCCAAATCACCAATATAATTGCTAAAAAAAATATTTTCATTATTAGCTATAGCAAATGTGTTATTACTATTAGCTCCTAAAGCAATAGAATATGACATATCTTTTATTTCCATTGATTTAGGTGCATATCCACGAGCATTCCGCAAAACTCTTTCCTTGCCTAAAACCACTCTTGAAACAGAGTCATCTATAGGGATATAAATATCACGATTATTCATTAAATAAAAATCTGCTATACCCTTTAGTTTTTCTATTACTTCATGATTTTTATATACCATAGGCTCGCCACTTATATTTGCACTGGTCATCACTAATATTTCAATATCTTCACTAAATAAAATATGATGTACTGGCGTATATGGCAGCATTACACCTAATTTTCCATTTTGATAATTAGTCAGCTCCTTTGGTAAAAGAGAATTTCTTTTTTTATCTAAAAGTAAAATAGGCTTTTTATTGCCAAGCAGTATTCTTTCCTCCATTTCATTTACATTACAATATTTCTTAGCTGTCTCAACATCTCTCATCATTACAGCCAAAGGTTTTCTTGGCCTTTTTTTCCTCTTTCTAAGTTCATTTATTACTTCTTTATTTTTAGCATCACAAGCCAAATTAAATCCACCAATTCCTTTTATAGCAACAATCTTTCCATTCTTTATTTCTTTAGCAATATCCTTTATTGGATCATTACTGATTATTTCATTTCCTTCCTTGTTACAAATATAGACCCTAGGACCACATTTAGAACATCCATTAGGCTGAGCATGAAATCTCCTATTTAAAGGATCATTATATTCCTCCCTACATTCACTGCACATTTGAAAAACATCCATAGTAGTATTTTCTCTATCATAAGGTACTTTCTTAGTAATTGAAAATCTTGGTCCACAATTGGTGCAATTTGTAAAAGCATATCTATATCTTCTATTATTTACATCACTGATATCTGCAAGGCAATCATCACAAGTAGCTATATCTGGTGAAAGTAACGTTATTGCTTCTTCCTCTTCCACACTTTCAATTATTTTAAAATCCGTGTATCCCTCTATTTCCCTATCTATTATCTTTATATCTGTAACCTTCGATAAGACTGGAGGTTTATGCTTTATTTCCTCAATAAAGGAAGTTATATCTTTTTCGTAACCTTCCACTTCAATAAAAACACCTTTACTAGTGTTATTTACAAAGCCCTTTAAGTTATTCTTTGTAGCATTTTTGTAGATAAATGGCCTAAAGCCAACACCTTGTACTATTCCTTTTACAACAATTTTTTTAGCTATAATCATTCATAATATCCTCACTTTAATTTTTCAACTTCATATTATTTCTTATCCTTTTGAAATAGATAATGGAAAATATCATATTATTAATAGCTATTCCTATATAAATTCCCCTAAGGCCATATATTCTTACTAATGCATAAATCCAGAATAATGATAAGAAACTTATTATTACTGTAGATTTAAACACAAAGCTTTCATTATTTATTCCTTGCAAAAAGCTTTTATAAACTACAGTAAATGTCTTCAATATCACTGCTATAATAGCAAATAATAGTACTCTCTCAGCTTTATCAATGACTAAATTATCTTTACTTATAATTGCCATTGTCCCTCTTGGAAATAGCAAGATAATATTTCCTAAAGACACTATCATCAATATGGATATAGAAATTGCTGTATTAATAATTCTTAGCGTATCCTTCCTATCCTTAGAAAATGATTTTTGTAACGCTAAGGTAATGGTAGAAGATGATAACGCAAACATCGGAAGTGCCACTGCCCCTATAATGGTTTCTAACAAATTATATGTTGCTATATTTATTACACTCATCCTGGATATAAAACTAGTTAAAATCATAGTAAATATAGTTCCTTCCACTATATCCTGTGCCAACAAAGGTATATATAATTTAATAATTCTTTTAGCTACTTCTTTATCTGCCTTTATTTTAATCATTTTTTCTTTATCTGCTTTAAACTTTATTAAGTATACTAAAATCCCTCCACTTAAACCTATTACACTTCCTATGGCTGCACCTTTAACACCTAACTCTGGTAATCCAAATCTTCCGTATACTAAAGCATAATCAAAAGCTATATTTATAACTGTAGAAACAATGGTACTATAAAATGATATCTTTGTATTTTTCATATTTCTAAAATATACAGAAAAATTAAAAATAATCATATTCATCATCACAGTTACTGAAGCAATATAAAAATAATCCAAAGCTAATAATAGTATTCCATTTTTTAAACCATAAACTTTCTCAAATAAAAGCCTTCCTCCTACAAATGATAAAGCTATTATTAAAGTTCCAATTACAATTGTAATAACCATAACTGTTTTAAAAGTAGCATTGAATTGTTTCTTATCATTTTTGCCCCAAAATTGTGCTGCTATAATATTATAAGCTGCTGAAAGTACACCTAAGGCACCTGTTACTAAATAAATGAAATTTGCTGCTACTCCTATTGCTGCAAAACCTTCTGTTGAATAATTACCTACTATGGCTTTATCAATCACTTCAAATAATGTCATTATAAGATAATTCATTAATATTGGTAACGACATCTTTATTAATATCTTACTATATTCATTTTTAACCTTTTTCATATTATTCTCCATTTCTCAAATAATTAATTGCTATTTGATCATGAGAGAATAGTTTTATTTATTTTAGCCTATTCTCCCAATAGGCTGATAACATCCAGATTATTCATCATAATCCCCCTTACTTTTTTTATTAATTATACCACATTTTACATTATTTTGTTATTATATTAATATACTTAATATAAAGGGGGATTAATAGTGATTAACAAAGGTACTGTTTTATTAGAAACTGATAGATTAATACTTAGAAAATTTAAATATAGTGATGCTGAATACATGTATAAAAATTGGGGTAGTGATCCTAAGGTAAGTAAATTCTTATCCTGGCCTACCCATAGCGATGTGAATGTTTCACAAAAAATAATTAATAACTGGATAGAGGAATACAATAATAATATCTATAATTGGGCCATTGAATTGAAATCTATTCATGAAGTAATCGGTGCCATTTCCATAGTTGAGCTAGACGAAGCTAGTGAAGCTTGTGAGATAGGATATTGTATTAGTAGCAGATACTGGAATGAGGGATTTACTTCTGAAGCCTTTAAAGCTGTTATTGATTATTTATTTAAGGAAATTCATATTAATAGAATTGTAGCTAAGCATGATATAGATAACCCTGCTTCAGGAAAAGTAATGAAGAAATGTGGACTTACTTATGAAGGAACCTTAAGAGAAGCTAAAAAAATTAAAGGAAAGCTAGTGAATTTAGCAGTATACTCACTTTTAAAAAATGAATGGATATCTTCTCAAAAGAATTTATACTAACTTTATAATATTTTTTATGTACGTAACAAATCTAATAACTACAAAACAAAAAGGACACTATATATGAAAGTCACTTTTCAGTGACCATTCATATGTAGTGTCTTTTTATTATCTGCCTCTTCTATTTTTTGCAGCCTGTCTTTCCTTAAAGCTTCCTCTTGATTTCTTAGGTGATTTAGTATCTCTTGCATCTCTAGGATTTCTATTATCCCTTGTGTCATTTGATCTTCTATTTTTTGAATTTCTTGAGTCTTTAGAATTTTTAGAGTTTTTGCTTCCTCTTCCACCTTTATCTTTTGACTTCCCTTGGCTTTTTCCTTTGTATCCTAAACCATGAGCATCCATATATCTTTGCTCTTTTGATCTTATTAAGCACTTAGGTCCATTACCAATTAAATCTTCTCTTCCAGCCTTCATTAATGCATCATAAACTATATTATAATTCTTAGGATTACTGAATTGAAGAAGTGCTCTTTGCATAGCCTTTTCTTCCTTAGTTTTAGGTACATAAACTGGCTTCATAGTTAATGGATCAAGTCCTGTATAGAAGATTGTTGTTGATAATGTTCCTGGTGTTGGATAGAAATCTTGTACTTGTTCTGGTTGATACTTAATATCTCTTAAGTATTCAGCAAGGTTTATTGCTTCCTTTAATGTGCTACCTGGATGGCTTGACATTAAGTATGGAATTATATATTGTTTCTTTCCTAACTTTTCTGTTATTCTAAAGAACTTTTGTCTAAAATCTTCATATGTTCTACCAGCTGGTTTACCCATATATTTTAATACTTCTTCAGATACATGTTCTGGAGCTACTTTTAATTGTCCACTAACATGATGCTCCACTAATTCCTTGAAGAACGTATCATCCTTATCTGCCATTACATAGTCATATCTGATACCTGAACGTACAAATACCTTCTTAACCTTTGGTAAGCTTCTTACACTTCTAAGAACGCCTAAGAATTCCTTATGATCAACTTCTAAGTTTCTACAAGGACTTGGACTTAAACATTGCTTAGTCTTACATGCACCTATAGTTAATTGATGCTTACATGCTGGCTTTCTAAAGTTAGCTGTAGGACCTCCAACATCATGAATATATCCCTTAAAGTCTGGCATTTCTGTCATTTCTTTAGCTTCTTTAACTATAGATTCTTTACTTCTACTTTCAACAGCTCTTCCCTGGTGGAATGTTATGGCGCAGAATGAACAGTTACCAAAGCATCCTCTTGAACTCATAATACTAAACTTTACTTCTTCTAAAGCTGGAATTCCACCTGCTTCCTTATATGATGGATGATATTCTTTAGTGTATGGAAGTGCATATACTGCATCAAGTTCCTTTCTATTTAAAATTACTTCTGGCTTATTAACTACAAGTATCTTGTCGCCTTGATCTTGCACAATAGTTCTTCCTCTTATAGGATCTTGCTCCTGATATGTAACTTTAAAAGCCTGCGCATAAACTTTCTTATCTGCAGTCACTTCTTTATATGAAGGAATAACAATATGTTCTTCATAGACTTCATCCATTGAATCTACTAAATAGCACGTTCCTGGTACGTGTCTTATGTACTTAGCCTCAAAACCTTCATTCATACATCTAGCTACTTCAACTATTTGCTTTTCGCTCATTCCATATATTAAAAGGTCTGCACCACTATCTATAAGAATTGATTTTCTAACTTTATCAGACCAATAATCATAATGAGCAAATCTTCTTAGACTGGCTTCTACTCCACCTATACATATATTTATCTTACCATAAGCTTCTCTAATCTTGTTACAATAAACAATAGTTGCTCTATCTGGTCTTAATCCCATTTCACCACCTGGTGAATAAAGATCCTTTTCTCTTCTTCTTTTACTTACAGTATAATGATTTACCATTGAATCCATATTTCCTGCATTAACAAGGAATCCAAGTCTTGGTTTACCAAGCTTCTTAAAATCATCAGTACTATGCCAATCTGGCTGTGCTATTATACCTACTTTGTAACCTTCATTTTCTAAAACTCTTGATATGATAGCAGTCCCAAAACTATGATGATCTACATATGCATCACCTGTTACGATAATAAAATCGCATTGTTCCCAACCTCTTTCATTCATATCTTCTCTAGAAATAGGTAAAAATCTATTTTTATCCATTTAATCACATCTCTCATTTCTAATTTTTAATAAAAGTATCAATAATACTTTATATAACTTATATTAATATACCATTTTATTTTGTTCTTGTTAATATGCAATATTTATTTACCTTCATTTTCATAAAAAAAACAAGAGATATTTATTAATCTCTTGTTTTTTACTAGAATGTAAGCGTATTATTCAAATAAGTATTGAGTCTTTTTAACATAAACATATTTTTATCTATATTTTCAAACATTGATAATATTTCGTTTTTATTTAAAGACATATTTTCTTCCAAGTCATCTAGCATATTTTCCTTCTCATATTCATCTATTAGCCCTTTACCAATCATATTTACATTTTTATAAAATTCTAATTCAAGAAATATTTTAGCATTCCTATCATTATATTTATTAACTAACTCTAAATACTTTTTAACTCCTTCAATTCCTAAATTGCATTTTTCAATTCTGCTTAAAAAATCATATTCTCTATTAACTTTTCTTAATAATTCTGCCTTATCAAAAACATTGGCTTTCTCCAAATACTCCATACACTCGTATTTATCTAAAGCATCTAAAAATATTGTATTTTCATCTTTGCCAAATGCCTTTGTTATATATGTTGAAGGTATTACTACATATTTTAAAAAACTTATTAATTTCTCTACATTTGCAAATGAATACCAATTACAATAATAATCATAACTATATTTATTTACTATACAAAACTTTATAACGTATGCATTAGGTTTAAGTGAGACATCCTCTTCATTAGCCAAGAAGTTTTGCCAATAGTAAATTAAATTATACTTTTTCACCAAATACCTCCTATACATTATTATTTTGAAAAATAATATTTATCTTATATTTTATCCTCTTTTTATATTTTTATTACTCTTTTTATGCTTTATGAAATAAATTTATCTTTTGTCCATAACATTTTGATATTCATCTATTGCTTCAGATACACAATTCATAAGCTTTTTTTGATAATCAGGATTAGAAAGCATAGTATCTTCAGTATAATTGCTCATAAATCCCATCTCTAAAATTACCACTGGTACCTTAGACCAATTGAATCCTGTTATATCCTTTCTTTCAAATACTCCATTTACCTTAATATTTTCTCCTTTTAATTTTTCCTGTAGTATTGTGGCAAATTTATAACTATTCTCATATATTTCCTTTGTCCATTCACAATCCTTATTTGGCACAAGAATGGTAGCTCCTGTCTTACTGCTATCCAGTAAGCTATCACAATGTATCCTGATGACAATATCTGCATTATTTTCATTAGCTATCTCTGCACGCTCTATATTGCTAATATTTACATCGTTATTATCCCTTGTCATTATTACATTGTAATTTTTATTATTAAGCATTTCTCTTAGTAATAATGCTGCTTCCAAATTTACTTCATATTCATTCTTCTTAGTGGCAACTCCTTTTGTACCAGCTGATACCCTAGCTTTCTTGACACCACTTCCTGGTGCCACTGGCTCACCCCTAGAATCATATTTAGCCTGATGTCCAGGGTCAATACATACTTTAAAGTTATTATTAATATTTTCATTGGACGCTTCTGTTGGTTCATAGGCATATGTAAAAATAGTGCTTATATTTACTATAATCAAAGATAAAGCTAATATTAGATTTACTAGCTTTTTAATTCCCTGTCCTTTTTTCTCTGCCCTAACTATCCAATACATAAGTTATACCTCCTTTACTTTTTTTCAAAATATTCTGCTTATTACATAGTTTCACCAAAATATGCTTTTTTATGCCTTTTTTCTTCCTTTCTAATGCTATTTTGCCATAAAAAAGTAGACATAAACCAAGTTTAGGTTTATGTCTATTTTAAATAAATTATTCAATTACTAGTTCTACTGGACAATGATCTGAGCCAAGAACTTCTGTGTGTATATCTGCTGAAACCAATCTATCCTTCATATCTTCTGATACTAGGAAATAATCAATTCTCCATCCAGCATTATTCTTTCTTGAATTAAACCTATATGACCACCAAGAATAAATCCCTGTAACATCTGGCTTAAAATATCTGAATGTATCAATAAAGCCTGCCTTTAATAAATCAGTAAGCTTTTCTCTTTCTTCATCTGTAAATCCTGCATTTTTTCGGTTAGTCTTAGGATTCTTTAAGTCTATTTCCTTATGTGCTACATTTAAATCTCCACATACGATTACTGACTTCTTTTTTGAAAGTTCTTTTAAATACTCTTTAAAATCATCTTCCCACTTCATTCTATAATCAAGTCTAGCCAGTTCATTTTGTGAATTAGGAGTATAAACAGTTATAACATATTCATCTTCAAACTCTAAGGTAATTACCCTACCTTCATGATCATGTTCTTCAATTCCAAGACCATATTTTACACTTAAAGGTTTTTTCTTTGTAAATATTGCTGTTCCTGAATATCCTTTTTTCTCTGCATAATTCCAATATTGCTCATAACCTGGAAGATCTAGTTCTATTTTACCTTCCTGAAGCTTACTTTCTTGAATACAGAACACATCTGCATTAACACTATTAAAATATTCTAAAAATCCCTTTTGTACACATGCTCTTAATCCATTTACATTCCAAGAAATTAATTTCATTGTTTCCTCCTATGCTTATATCATTATTAATATAAAGGGTGCTTACTGCATAATGCTTTTACTCTATTTTTTAATGATGATAAATTTTCATCCTTATTTTCAATTGCATCATTTATTAAAGCTGCCACTTCTTTCATATCTTCTTCATCAAAGCCTCTAGTTGTTACAGCTGCTGTTCCTATTCTTATACCTGAAGTAACAAATGGACTCTTTGTTTCATTTGGTACAGTATTCTTGTTTACTGTTATTCCAATACTATCTAAAAGCTTTTCTGCATCTTTTCCTGTTATATCCTTATTATTTAAATCAACGAGAATTAAGTGGTTATCACTTCCATTAGATACTAATTTAAAATCATATTTTACTAATTCTTCTGCTAATACTTTACAGTTTTTCACTACTTTATTTATATATTCTTTAAATTCTGGTTGAAGTGCTTCTTTAAAGCATACAGCTTTTGCAGCTATAGTATGCATTAATGGACCTCCTTGAATACCAGGGAAAATATTCTTATCTAGTGCTTTGGCATACTTTTCTTTACATAATATAAGTCCACCTCTAGGACCTCTTAGTGTCTTATGAGTTGTTGAAGTAACAAAATCTGCATATGGTACTGGTGAAGGATGTGCTCCTGTTGCTACAAGTCCTGCTATATGTGCCATATCAACCATAAAATATGCCCCTACTTCATCACAAATATCCTTTAATTTTTTAAAGTCTATTATTCTTGAATATGCACTAGCTCCTGCAACTATAAGCTTTGGCTTATATTCTAATGCTAATCTTCTTATCTGTTCATAATCTATCATTTCAGTTTCCTTATTAACCCCATAAGAAACGAAATTATATAATCTACCTGAGAAATTTACAGTTGAACCATGAGTAAGATGTCCTCCATGGCTTAAGTCCATGCCTAGTACTGTATCACCTGGTTGAAGTATTGTAAAGTACACTGCCATATTTGCTTGTGATCCTGAATGTGGTTGTACATTGGCATGTTCTGCTCCAAAAAGCTTTTTAGCTCTTTCTCTTGCTAGCTCTTCAACTTCATCAACTACTTGACAGCCCCCATAATAACGTTTAGCTGGATAACCTTCTGCATATTTGTTTGTTAAATAAGAGCCCATTGCTTCCATAACTGCCTTTGATGCAAAATTTTCTGATGCTATAAGCTCAATCCCCTCTTGCTCTCTTTCTAACTCTTTTCCAACTAAATTATAAATTTCTTCGTCAACTTTCACTAAATTTTCAAAATTCATATTATCACCCCAATTTTTTATATTTTATTAAAATTATAAATATAATTAATAATATATTCAACTATATTTTTATATATATTACCTATTTATTTTATATGTTATAATACATATAGTTATAAAAAAACAATAGGAGATAAAACCATGAACGAAATTTTACAAGTTGCAACATTTGCAGGTCAAATTATTTTGGAAAGTGGCGGAGAAACTTATCGTGTAGAAGATACTATTTTGAGAATTTGCAAAACCTTTGGAGCGGAACAAGCAGAAAGCTTTGTTACTCCTACCGGAATAATGACCTCTATATTCCATAAAGGAGAAATATACTCCTTAACTAAAAGAGTGGTCAGCAGAACAGTTGATTTGAACAAAATAGATAAGGTAAATGACTTGTCTAGAAATATTCTAAGTAGAAATCTAACTGTTGATCAATTTAAAGAAGAGCTCATAAAAATAAATGAAGGGGAAAGATATTCATCTATGGTGACATTATTCTTTTCGGCTTTTGGTGCTGGCTCATGTGCAATCCTTTTTGGTGGCACAATAAAAGATATGTTTTCAGCCTTTATTATAGGGCTATTAATTAGGCTTATTACTCTAAAAGGCAACGAACTTAGAATAAACTTTTTCTTTATTAATGTAATTTCAGGTGCCCTTACTGCCATTTTAGCAGTAATTCTACAAAAGCTTGGTCTTGCTAGTGGCATACATCAAACTATCATTGGCTCTATAATGCTTCTAGTGCCTGGTCTTGCCATTACTAATGCCATAAGGGATACTATAGCAGGTGATTTGGTTTCTGGTCTTACACGAGCAGCTGAAGCATTTTTTATTGCTATTTCTGTTGCAGTAGGTACTGGTGCAGGTTTAAGTATTTGCATGAGATTTCTAGGAGGTATTTAATATGTTATTACGTATGTCGTTTGTTTCATTTATAGTAACCTTTGGTTTTGGAATACTTTTTAATATAAAAGGTAAGAAACTTATTTTTGCAGCTTTAGGGGGAGGACTAAGTTGGTATTGCTATTCCTTGCCACTATCTCTAGGTCTAAGTGAAGTTTCTTCATTATTTATTTCTGCTTTAGTATTCAGTACATATAGCGAAATTTTAGCTAGAATTTTTAAGACGCCTGTTACTTCCTTTATAATTTGTGCTTTATTCCCATTGGTTCCTGGAGGTGGAATGTACTATACAATGCTTGCCACAATTAAAGGAGAGTTAGAAACTGCTCTGCATTTAGGAATAAATACTTTGGCTAATGCTGGAACTCTTGCTTTAGGTGTAATTTTTATATCCACCATTACTTCACTTATTTTCAGAGCTAAAAGAAAGTATTCTACTAAAGGATTTAATCAACAATAATTTTATAATGATTTAATAATAAAAAATGATGAATTATATAAATATAGTTCATCATTATTTTATAAATGTATTTATAGTTTTGACAAGCTTTTTTATTCTAGCTTCTTCAATACTATCCTTCTCAATGCCCATGCAGTTATTGGCATAATGTTCTATCATCATGCTTCCAACTTTATTAATAGCAGATCTTACAGCTGAAATCTGAATAAGGATATCATCACAACATGCATCCTTTTCCACCATTCCCTGTATTCCCTTAACTTGCCCCTCAATTCTCTTAAGTCTATTGGAAATATCTTTTCTATATTTATCATTATCCATTTTTCTTTCCCTCCTACACTTCATTATATAGGTTATATTGTATCATTTTTTATTAAATTTACAAAATCTATCGCACTTAATAAATATAGCCCTAGATTTCCTAGGGCCATATTGAAAAATATATTATTTTCTTTTCGTTAATTTTTTGTATACTTTCGCATTTGTAATTAAATCTTTAAAATCTTCTGCCATTTCAACTAATACATTACTTTTTTTCATGCTCTTCTTCATGGTTCTCTTCATCTTATTCATAGAATTGTTTTTCATTATAATCCCTCCTAAAGTTATAGCATAAAAAAGCTTATTTATATTTTCTGCAAATATATATTTTTTATGCTTAAAGATAAAAAAAGAAGCTATGCCTTTAAAGCTATAGCCTCTTTTAAAATTATTCTTCTTCTTTTTTTGTGATTATTAATCCTAATTCATCAATTTGTTTTTCATCAACTACGTTTGGTGCTTCACTTAAGTAACAGAAAGCGTTTTGGTTTTTAGGGAAAGCAATAACATCCTTAATATTTTCAGTTCCAGCTAAGAACATTACCATTCTATCTAAACCAAATGCTAATCCGCCGTGTGGTGGTGCTCCAAATTTAAGTGCTTGTAATAAGAATCCAAATGATTCCCAAGCTCTTTCTTCAGTGAATCCTAATGCTTTAAGCATTCTTTCTTGGACAGCAGAATCATGAATTCTGATAGATCCTCCACCTAATTCTTCACCATTTAATACTAAGTCATAAGCTTTAGCTCTTACTCTAGCTGGATCAGATTCAACAAATTCTAAATCTTCATCCATTGGTGATGTAAATGGATGGTGACATGCTTTAAATCTTTCTTCTTCTTCACTGTATTCAAAGAATGGGAATTCAGTAACCCAAGTGAAGTTAAACTCATTTTTATCTTTTATTAAATCAAATTGCTTAGCAAGTTCTAATCTTAATGCCCCTAAACTTTGTAATACAACAGAATCTTTATCTGCAACGATGAATATTGCATCACCAGTTTCAGCTCCCATAGTTTTCACTATATTTTCTGTTACATCATCTGTTAAGAATTTAGCTAAAGAAGATTTAACTCCATCTTCTTTTAATTGAATCCATGCAAGACCTTTTGCTCTATAAGTCTTAACGAATTCTCCTAATTTATCAATTGGTTTTCTTCCAAGTGATGCTCCACCTTTTAAGCATAATGCTCTAACAGAACCACCATTTTCTATAGCTGATTTAAACACTACGAAGTCCATATCTTTAACAGCTTCAGTAATATTTGTGATCTCCATACCAAATCTTAAATCTGGTTTATCACTACCATATTTCTCCATGGCATCTTTGAATGTCATTCTCTTTATTGGTAATTGTACATCTACACCAATTACTTCCTTAAATACTCTAGCAATTAATCCTTCATTTAATGCCATTACATCGTCTTGCTCCACAAAGCTTAATTCCATATCTACTTGAGTAAATTCTGGTTGTCTGTTAGCTCTTAAATCTTCATCTCTAAAGCATTTAGCTATTTGATAATATCTATCGAAACCAGACATCATTAATAATTGCTTATATAATTGTGGAGATTGTGGAAGTGCATAGAATTTTCCTTGATAATTTCTTGATGGTACTAAATAATCTCTTGCACCTTCTGGTGTTGATTTTCCTAAAACTGGAGTTTCAACATCTAAGAAATTATTTTCTTCTAAATAATCTCTTATTACCTTAGTAGTTTTGCTTCTTATAGCAAATATTCTATGCATATCAGGTCTTCTAAGATCTAAATATCTATATTTTAATCTTATATTTTCTGCTGCATCTAAATTTTCTTTTATATATATTGGTGGAGTATCTGATTCAGAAAGAATTTTTATTTCTTCACATAATAACTCAACCATTCCTGTTGGCATATTTTCATTAGGAGATTGTCTTTTTACAACTTCTCCAGTAACAGCTATACAGTATTCTGGTCTAACGCTTTTAGCTTTTTCAAAGCTTTCAGCATTTATCTCTTCACCAAAAACAATTTGCATTATTCCAGTTCTATCTCTAAGGTCTATAAATTCAAGACCTCCAAGCTTTCTATTTCTTTGAACCCATCCCATAAGAGTAATCTTACTTCCTATGTTTGCTTCTCTAGGTTCACCACACATCATAGTTCTTTTTAAGCCACCTAGTGCCTCACCCATTATAATTTCCTCCTAACTATTTAGTATTGCTACTATTTCTTCTATATTGTTTAAATTCACTTCAAACTGCTCACCATCGCTCATTCTCTTAAACTTTGCATTTCCAGTTTGAAGCTCATCATCACCTAAAACTACAGTAAACTTAGCTCCAATCTTATTAGCATACTTCATTTCTGCCTTTAAGCTTCTTCCCATATGGTTTATTTCAGTCTTTATACCTCTAGTTCTTAAAGCATTTGCCAGCTTGAATGATGCAAGCTTTCCATCTTCTCCTCTAGCTCCTATGTATAAATCATATAATCCTTCATTTGGAATTTCAATACCTTCATTTTGAAGTGTAAGTAGAAGTCTTTCTATTCCAAGACCAAAACCTACTGCTGGCATTTCTGGACCACCAAGTTGCTCTATAAGCCTATCATATCTTCCTCCACCACAAACAGTAAAATCATCATTTAATATTTCAAAAATAGTCTTTGTATAGTAATCTAATCCTCTAACTATTCCTGGATCCACTGTATAAGGTATATTTAATGCATCTAAATACTTCTTAACTTCAGTGAAGTGAGTATCACATTCTTCACACATGTAATCTAAGATTATCGGTGCATTTTTTGTAATTTCACCACAATTTTTATTTTTACAATCAAGAATTCTCATTGGATTCTTTTCAAATCTGCTTTGACATAAACCACATAAATCATCATAGTTTTCTTCTAAGAATTTCTTTAATGCTTCATTATACTTAGGTCTACAGTTAGGGCATCCTAAATTATTTATATTTAAGCTTAAGCTTTTTAAACCAAGACTCTTTAAAAATTCCATTGCAAAAGCAATTACTTCTGCATCCATTGATGGTTCCTTAGAACCAAAAACTTCTGTTCCAAATTGGTGGAATTGTCTTAATCTTCCCTTTTGTACATTTTCATATCTAAAGCATGGTATTGCGTAATAAAGCTTTGTAGGCTGTGCCTCATTAAACAGTCTATTTTCAATAAATGCTCTTACTACTGGTGCAGTACCTTCTGGTTTTAATGTAATACTTCTATTTCCTTTATCATTAAAAGTATACATTTCCTTTTGTACTATATCAGTTGTATCTCCTACACCTCTTAAAAATAAATCAGTATGCTCAAACATTGGCGTTCTGATTTCTCTCATTCCATAAAACTTTGCTATTTCTCTAAATTTATTTTCTACAAAGTGCCATTTATACGCATCTTGTGGTAACATATCCTTCGTACCTTTTGGTGCTTGAACTTCCATTTACACTATTCCTCCTTATATACGACTTACACACATAAAGCATGTGTTTTTTGTCTATAAAAAAGCCTTTTGCTATTTATATAGGCTATCTAATAACTTAATTTTTCCTTCAATCATTTCATCAATTCTATTTATATATTCTCTTAGGTCCTTAGCATTACCAAACCTTTCAATTCTATCTTCTTTTAAGAATACAGCTTTAGTAACAGCATCTGCTCCTAGGGCTATAATTGTCTGCTTATCTTCAATCATCTGAATATTATAAATACATTCTTTGCCCTTCTTAGAATACCCTAAATTCTCCATGTTGCCTACCATATTTTTTTGTCTATACATATAATATGGAGTTAATCCTAGCTCTGAAGCTAAAATTCTGCTTTCTTCATACATATCTGCCAGCTCTTTTTGTTTTTTCACTTGAATACCTTTTTTAAGTATGAAATTTTCATAAAGAATTGATGCTCTTTTTAATGATAGTCCATGTACTGTAAGACTATCTGGATGAAGCTTAAGTATTTCATCCTTAGTATGCTTTACTTCTTTGATACCTTCTCCTGGAAGTCCTATAATCATATCCATATTTATATCATCAAAGCCCATTTCTCTGGCCATATTGAATTTTTCAATAACGCTGTCAGAGTCATGTCCTCTTCCAATCATCTTTAATGTATCATCATTCATTGTTTGAGGATTAATGCTTATTCTTGTAACATCAAATTTCTTCATTGTTAAAAGCTTTTCTTTTGTTATACTATCAGGTCTTCCACATTCCACAGTAAATTCCACAAGGTTTTTATCTTTCACAAAAGCATCATAAACTTCTGACATTATTTCTTCAAACTCATCATTATTTACTGCAGTAGGAGTACCTCCACCAAAGTATACTGATTCAATTGCTAATCCTTTAAGATTAACATATTCTTTCAGTGCTCTGATTTCTTTTGTAAGTGCTTCTAAATATGGATTTACCATCTTTTTATTTCCCATTATTGGGTTAGCTGCAAATGAGCAATAGAAGCATCTTGTAGGGCAAAATGCCATACCAACATAAATAGCTATTTTCTTTTCATCTGTATTTACAAAGCTTTCCTCAGCTTTGGCAACTTCAATACATAACTCTGCTTTTTCTCTTGCTGCTAAATGTTTTTCTTTGAAAATCTCCACTATTTCTTCATTGCTTTTCCCTTCATTTAAGTACTTTAAAGCAATTTTAGATGGTCTAATTCCTACAAGTATTCCCCAAGGATGCTCTTCTCCTGTAATATCCTTTAATGATTCAAATACCAATCTTTTAATATCTTCTTTTATATTTTCGCCAATTAAGCTTTCCTTATAATATCCATTAAAAGCAAACGTTATTTTATTTTCTTCAATATTAATTATATATTCACCATCATCCACAAATTTCAGTTCATCTAGTGCAAAATATATATTGAACATTTGATAAACATCATATCTATATTTATGATCATTTAATCTAATTTTAATTTCCATTTCTTCTCCTTTGTTTAAAACAAATCATCTTGTAAAAAAGGATTTCTCATTGCTTCATACATTAAAGTTGAACTTGGTCCATGTCCTGGATATACATTAGTTTTCTTATCAAGTATCATCAGCTTTTCATTGATACTGTTAATAAGCTCTCCATGATTTCCGCCATAAAAATCACTTCTACCAACAGCTCCTTGGAATAATGTATCACCAGTAAATAGTTCATTATCTATTAAGAAGCACATTCCTCCTAAAGTATGGCCTGGAGTGTGGATGCATTTAATTTTCATCCCTGCAATTTCTAATTCGTCTCCATCTTTTATAAAATCATAACACTCTGGTAATTTACCAAATACAGTATTATCATTTTTCATACAAAGGATTTCCTTTTCATTTATATAAACAGGCACATTGAATCTATTTTTTAAGTCAACAACTGCTCCTACGTGGTCAGCATGACCATGTGTTAATAAAATTGCTTTTAAAGTGCACCCTAATTTTTCTATATTAGCAATAAGTCTTGCTCCTTCATCACCTGGATCAACTGCAAAAGCTTCATTTGTTTCTTCATTTATTATTATATAACAATTCTCCTGAAGCATCCCCACAGGAAAAGTCTTTATCATCATACAAAACACCCTCCTTTTTTTAAAATTATGAATTATGAATTACGAATTATGAATTAAGGATGAAATTCTTACAGAATTTCTG